>Ga0224510_10000516_pt1 | contig 29323 bp, 26 predicted proteins | sample SF_May12_sed_USG_FD_170161 | JGI IMG/M metagenome (GOLD analysis project Ga0224510, IMG submission 170161) | Sediment microbial communities from San Francisco Bay, California, United States - SF_May12_sed_USGS_4_1 | ecosystem: Environmental > Aquatic > Marine > Sediment | place: USA: California... | reverse complement strand
CCCTTTCGGAGTTTCTCTTTAAATTCTTCTGATAACTTTTCAATTTGTTCTTCTGTCAACATAGGGATAATCTGCAAAAATCCCTTGGTATATAAAGCAATTTACCATACTTATATACGCGCACCCCAAAAAAATGGGGATTATGAGCCTGTGCGCCAACTGTATTCTGAAAACAACGTCAACCCCAAAGTTCAATGCTTTACTCGAAAAGATAAGAATTATAAAACAATTGATATACAGGAGTAAAAAAAAATAGATAATGACGACATGAGAAAGGGCATACGATTTCACGCCGTATTTTACGGTATTCTGGCATTGGCGGTATCTGCGGGATGCATGCGAAAATCTCACAAAGATCCCGAAACCCTCATGATGAACCTGCGTACCGACCCGACTACCCTGAACCCGGTACTGGCCGAAGACGCCTATTCCGGCATCGTCATTTCGCATATCTATGAAACCCTCCTGGAGAGAGACAACGAAACCCTCGACATGAAGGGGCTTTTGGCGACCAACTGGACGGTTTCGCCCGATAACCTTGTCTATACGTTTTACCTGCGACAGGGCGTAAAATTTCATGACGGACGGCCGTTTACCGCCAAAGATGTCATTTTCACGTTTCAAAAGACTATCGACGAAAAGACGCCCAACCCCCAGAAAAAGGTTTATTACCAGGACGTTCTCTACGCCTATGCCCCGAACGACTTCATCGTGGTTTTTGTGATGAAAAGGCCCTATTACAAGAGTCTTGAGTTTCTGGGCGGTATGGAGATCATTCCGGAACACATTTTTGGCCCACTCGATAATTTCGTGTTAAATGAGCATAATATGAAAACGCCGATCGGCACCGGCCCGTACCGCCTGGGTTCCTGGAAAACCCGGGAGAAGGTGGTTCTGGTTCGAAACGAAACCTATTGGGGTCGCCTGCCGGACATAAAGAAAATCGAATACAAGATCATCGAAGAAGACTCGGTCGCCCTCCAGGCCTTGAAAAAACAGGATCTCGACAAATACAACCTGAATTCGTTTCAGTGGGTGCGGCAAACCAATTCGGAGAAGTTTAACAAGACATTCAACAAGTTCAAGTACCTTGCCACCTCGTACAATTACATCGGCTACAATACCCGCAAGCCCCCGTTTGACGACCGGCGTGTGCGCGAGGCAATGACCTACCTGGTGAACCGGGAGAAGGTTCGCCATACGATTTTAAACGACCTGTCCGAGATCACCACGGGCAATTTCTGGATCAACAGCAAGCAGTACAACCGGCAACTCCAGGCCAGGGAGTTTAATCCCGAGAAGGCGATAGCCCTCTTAAGAAGCGCGGGCTATGTAGAAAATAAGGAAGGTTTCCTGGAAAAAGACGGTAAGAAGTTTTCTTTTGAATTGATGATACCCAGCGGGGCCGACTTTTATCGAAGGTTTACGCCGGTTTTTAAAGAAGATCTCGGCAGGTATGGTATCGAGGTAAACATTCGTCAGATCCAGTTTCAGGCCCTGATCGAGAAGGTCAACAAGCGGGAATTCGAGGCCATGATGCTCGGCTGGAGCATGGACATCGACAACGACCCTTACCAGCTCTGGCACAGCAGCCAGGTTGAAAAGGGGCATAACTTTACGGGTTTTACCACCCCCGAGCTTGACTATCTTATCGAGCTATCCCGGCGGGAGTTCAACGTGGATATCCGAAACCGGTACTACCACCGCATTCACGAGATTTTATACGAAAACCAGCCCTATACGTTCCTGTTTACCGGTTACAGTCTTGTGGCCCTGCAAAAACGATTTAAAAACGTACATGTCTACAAGACCGGCCTGGACTACCGGGAATGGTCGGTCATAACCGAGTAACCCCTATTTGATTTTTTCAGAGAGAAAGATAAACAGGTCGGGGTTGATTTCTTTATCAACCACGTAGATCATGCGGCGGGTCAGGTCATGTTCGAGGTGGTATTTGGCGTTTCGCTTGTCAAAGACAATATTTTTCGGGTCAAACCCACTCAGCATCAGTTTTGGTTCTCTTTCGATTTTTAAATCGACGCTGCCGATTCTCTCGATCGACGGGCGGCTTTGCTGTCTGTTGATTTCAATGATGCGGCAAAGTTCAAAGTAGGGGTTGCCGCTGGAGGTCTCCAGGGTGATGATGATGAAATCGCCGACCTTCAATACCATCTGGTTGTCGCAGAGGCTGATGGCGACCAGGTCGAGAAATTCGCGAATGACCCGGGTTGAGTAGGTAAAGTACGAATTGTTTAATATCATCTTGACCGCAATTTTCGGGTCAAAGGCCTTTCTCCACGGCACGTCGGTGGTTAACGAGGCAAATTCCGAAGATAGGGCAATGATGTTGGCGTCTTCGTCGTACTTGATGTCCTGCTTGAGGTCGGTCAGGGTACGGGCGATGGAATTGGCCACAATCCGTTTTTCGGGATTTTTGGAGTATTCCTGGTAAAGAGCGGCAAGCTTCTGGTAGAGAAGGTTCTTGCCGGGATAGTTGTTGCTGGTGGTGTCAAGAGGCGCCGGCCGGTGGTGCAACAGGACGTTGCGTTTGACTACCGGGTCGATTTCTTCTTCATGGGCAATCATGAGGTAAGAAATCATGGGGTGGTTTTTAACGTACTGCATATCGGCGGCGCTTAGCACATTTCCCGAAGGCATGTTCATTTTCAAATGAGATATGTCACAGAGCATGCACGATACCATCAGGTTGTTCATCGCTTCGCTCATAAACTGGGGGTCTTTGTTGCCCTGGTGGGTCATGCCGCGCGTCTTCAGGGCCATCGCGACGACGGTTCTTTTTATGGCAATCTGCAGTTCGCAGTCAATATTTCCCGAATTCATCAGTTCGAGAATGTTGACCAGGCCCGTCATGGCGTCGGCTTGTTTTTCAAATTTGTTGAAGACGTCGTTGACCGTTTTTTTCATTTTGCGGGCGCTGATCGAGGTCATGCTGGAATTTTTCAATTCGCTGAAGATGTCCCGAACGTCATGCACCATTGTCTGGGTCGTTTCTTCGCTGAGGAGTTTGGTGTCGGTCAGGCCCTCGGGTATGACCCTTTTGGGTTTTCGCAATTTGTGGGCGTCGTGATCCTGGTAGTAGATGCCCTGGTTTCGAAATTTCATCAGGGCGTTGATTTCGTTTTCGGTCGCGTTCATCTTTTGATGAATCAGGATCTGACCGGTTTTGTTGTAGAAGTTTAACGGGATCAACCCGGATTCGTGAAAATAACTTATACTCTCATCGTTAAATTCAAACTTGCTTAACGCCATTGACTTTCCTTGAATATTACCTATACCATATAAAAAAATATTTTCGTGTTGTTAAGTATATAAATCATTGTTCCATGGATTTTAAAATTGCAGTTTTAGCCGGCGACGGCATCGGTCCCGAGGTAATGGAAAGCGCCCTGAAGGTGCTCGACAAGGTTTCCCGGGAAAACGCCAATACGTTTCATCTATCAGAAGACTACGTGGGGGGCGCGGGAATCGACACCTATGGCGAGGCCCTGTCCGAAAAGACCCTGAAGTTATGCGAAGAGTCCGACGCGATTTTGTTTGGCTCAGTCGGCGGCCCCAAGTGGGAGCACCTGCCTCCCGCCGAGCAGCCCGAGAGGGCGGCCCTCTTGCCGCTTCGAAAGCACTTTGAATTGTTTGCCAACTTAAGACCGGCGATCATATACCCCGAACTCAAAGACGCATCGCCGCTTCGCCCCGACCTGGTTGAAAACGGCCTGAATATTTTGATCATGCGGGAGCTCACCGGGGACGTTTACTTTGGCCAGCCCAAGGGCCGCCACGGGAGTGGGCCAGACGAGGAGGCCTTCGACACGATGCGGTATGCCCGTTACGAGGTAGAACGAATTGCTAAAATCGCCTTTGAGACCGCCCGGCGCCGCAAGAAGATCGTTCACAGCATCGACAAGGCCAATGTGCTCACCACGATGGTGTTGTGGCGCGAGGTTGTCATCGAGGTCGGCAAGATGTACCCCGACGTGAAGCTTGTTCACATGTATGTCGACAACGCGTCGATGCAGTTGGTGAAAAACCCTTCGCAATTTGACGTGGTACTTTGTCCGAACCTGTTCGGTGACATTTTATCCGACGAGGCAAGCCAGATCACGGGCTCCATAGGGATGCTGGCTTCGGCATCGCTGGGCGCCCCGGAGAGCAAGTGGGGCAAGCCCGGGTATTCGTTTGGCCTCTATGAGCCATCGGGCGGGTCGGCCCCCGACATCGCGGGCCAGGGAATCGCTAACCCGATCGCGCAGATTCTGTCGACGGCGCTGATGCTTCGGTATTCGTTCAAGATGGAAGCCGAGGCCCTTCGCATCGAAACGGCAGTACAGAAAGTCATTGCGGCCGGGGCCAGAACAGGCGACCTCGTGCAGGCCGGTTCGACGGCAAAGATTTTAAACACGGCCGAAATTACCGACTTGATCCTGAAAGAGCTGTAAACAGGTTCCTGGATTTTCATTTATTTAAAGAGGGGGGCAGCCCTTCGACAGGGTCAGCGCCCGGTTACCGAGCGAAGTCGAGGTACCACCCCCCGACCGCTTCGACAGGCTCAGCGCCCGGTTACCGAGCGAAGTCGAGGTACCGGCCACCCGACAAGTTTGTTTCTGACTAGTCTATGAATTTTGAATGGGATGAAAAGAGAACGATTCGTATAATACGGGCAGAATATGAAAAAAGAATATGACTTCTCTAAAGGAATACGGGGAAAATTTTACACTCCGGCTGATGAAATGGAATTACCCATTTATCTTGATAAAAAGGTTCGCAAATTTTATTATACCAGGGCAAAAGAGCTTGGCGAAAATCCGTCCGAATTGATCAACAGGGTTTTGCTCAAAGATATGGAAATTGCCAACCAATTAAAATAAATTTTAACGGGTTTTATCTAGGCGGTAATCGGTTCCGGCGTTTTTTGTTTCATTTCACACTGGCCCTCAAAGACGACGCCGTCTTCAATTTCCAGGTTCGGGGTGCGAATATTGCCAATAACGTGGGCGCCCGTATGAAGTTCGACCTTTTCTGAGGCGATGATGTTGCCGATGATCTGGCCATAGACGATCAACTGGGGAACCTGGATGTGGGCCGTGATTTTAGCGCCGACATCAATAAAAAGCGCAGCCTTGCCCTGAATATCGCCTTCAAATTCGCCGCATATCTTTACGGGGTTTGAGAACTCAAGCGACCCGTTCATTTTTAATTTTTTTTGAAAGGTCGTGTAATTTATTTTCGATGTGTTTTTTTCTTTTTTTACGGCCATGGCTATAGAAGGTAATGTAATTATTATTTTGTGGTCATTGTGAAAACGCCGTCCCAGTCCGGGGCGGGGGGCGATTCGATAAAATGTTCGCATCTTTCGATGTAGAGCTTTGACGGGCCGTCATCGTGTTTTACTTCCAGGGCTTTTTTAAATTTAGCCAGCGCTTCGGTCCATTTGCGCTGTTTGTACAGGGCCAGACCTTCGTTGTAAAAATTCAATACGTTTTGCATTTCGGGCGTGATCATAGGTTATTTTCGCACCTCAGGTTGACATGTCAAGAATTTAGGCGACTTGAAAAAGTCTTCAATCGTGGGTTTGCTGATCTATCACTCCCTGTTTAAATTCAAGGCGCGGCAAGGCAATGGACGTGATTTCTATCTGACTTGCTGGCGGTACCTTCAAGCCAGGAGCCAAACACATGGGATATTTTCCATGCTTTTATGATAGATGAAAATTTCTTTTCAAATTGTTAAATCAGGATATTGTTTTGAAAGCAATTATGAAAATTAACCCTTCGGAAACCGGGGATCTAAAAATGTTTTGACATTAGGCATATTTTTGTTTATCTGGGTTATGAGTAACTATCCGGTTAAAAAATTCTTGAAAATGGATTTACAGAAGAAAGTATCAAGCGGCGTATTTTTGTTTTTGTTCGGGGCGGGTTTGTTCGCCCAGGGGCTAAACCACGGGATGACAAAAAAAGAATATTTCATTGACAAGGTTGAAAAGGCTCCCGCCGCCCGCATCAGCCGTTTTAAAATCGATAAGAAGAGTAATGTAGTTTATTTTCAGGTACACCGGCACACGCTCGAATTCAAGCAAAAAAATCTCGATGATATTCTTTCTCATTCCCTGGCTGCCGTTAAAAAAGTTTATTTTGTCAGCGCAAGATGTAACGACGGTACTGCGACGGCGCAAGAGATCACCGATCGCAATATCATAGGGGTTTTATACGACAAACTTCCCGACATTGCAAACCGCGAAAACATAGAATACGCCAGAATAGTTCAAACCGGGTGCCAATTCGACTACCAGGGGGCCGATTTGCTCCACGGTTTTATTCTTGAGATCGATCCGGCCATGATGGCCCGGCGGGGTAGCGAGATTGCCTTTATTGAGACCTATTTTACCGCGCACGAAGACGAATTGACCAAGCTGTTAAATAAAGAAACCGGCGATGCGTCGGTTGTCAACAAGGTTTTCGAGAGAAACCCGCAATGGGCCGAAGCGCTGGTGGTTACCGACGTAACGGGCAGCATGATGCCCTATGTCGGCCAACTGGTTGTCTGGCACAGGCTCAATCTTTTAAAATCGCAGATAAAATTTTTTGAATTTTTCAACGACGGCGACGCGACCCCCGATCATAAAAAAATCACGGGAAGCACCGGGGGAATCTACCCGGTCAGCACCAATAAAATAGACGAACTGAGATCAACCCTGACCAGGGCAATAGCCGGCGGAAGCGGGGGCGACGGACCCGAAAACGACTTTGAGGCGCTGATTCGAGGCCTGAAAGACTGCCCCACCTGTAAAGACATCGTGTTAATTGCCGACAACAACTCGCCTGTTCGCGACTTTGAACTTTTAAAGAATATTGACCGCCCTGTCAGGGTAATCCTGTGCGGGACTTCAAGCGGATATATAAACCTTGAGTACCTTGAGCTTGCGCGAGTCACGGGCGGTTCCGTTCATACGATGGAAAAAGACATTGAAAATCTTATGAAAATGCAAGAGGGGCAAACCATTACCTTCGGGTCGCAAACGTACGTAATTAAAGAAGGCAAGTTTATCAGGCAGGAGCCCGAACCAAAACCAAAACCCAGTCCGGAGGCAAAATAGAGAGTTCTTTGAGATGATCCGGATGCTATCTATAGAGCTTAGGCCGGAACTCGCCTCGTGGCAGAGGAAAAAAGTTCAATGCGATCGAAAAGTGGCCAAGAGGTACGCCAGAGGCGGACCGAAGGCCATTCACGGAGTTTTTCGAAGAAAAACGAAGCTTTTCGAGTAAAGCATTGAACTTTGCGGTTAATTTTATTGGCGCAAAGTAGTTCATGCCGAAGCTCTATAATGCGCTTGCCCATGAGCCTGTGCGACATTAAATATTTGACACCGCGTCAGGCATCTCCTGAGACTCAAATGATACGATGGCGAATATTTATACCAACCTGGCATTGGCCGGTTTTTTTTGTATGGCCCCGGGGCTTGTCAGCGGACAGGGAGCAAAGGCCCCTGCCGACGTGGTCAAGATCGATTATACCAAGGTAGAAAAAAAGGCGCTCCGGGTTGAGATGATCGAGATGGATATCACGATACGAACGATTTCATCGATGATATCTTTAAATAAACCAGATCGCCTCGAACTTTTGTTTAAACGATTGTCAGAGCTTCAGACGAGTTCTTCGGAATATCATAAAAAGGGAATCGCCGGGGTCGTCAAAAAATGGAAAAATAACGGGCTGGTGAAGTACCTCGAGGCGATTCAGAAAGAGTCGTCAGAGATTGCCGAAAAGCTTCATGTGGCCAATACCGGCGGGAAGAAAGAAGAAACCCCCTGGCGGACGCTACTGGAGACCCAGACTCGAATTCTCGAAAATTGCCAGGGATGCCATAAGAGCCTCGGCGTAGAGATGCAGTAGTTTGCCCTGGTAGAGAATAGAAAAGGAAACATATGTTGAAATTATATTACAGGTACCATGATTTTAGGAAACAGGTTTTTGCCCGGTACCCGTCGGCGGCCTCGTTTGCCTCGCTGGCGGCCATCGTCGTCTGGGTATTGATTTTTAAAAGCATGGTCCTGTCGGCCAATAATATCCCGACCGGTTCCATGATACCAACCTTGAAGATCGGGGATTTTTTGTTTGTCAACCGCATGCGCTACGGCATTCACCTGCCTTTTACCGATATCAACCTGCTTCAGATTGGCAAACCCGATCGCGGCGACATCGTGGTCTTTACCCCGCCGCCGCGGGCCAATCTTGAAGGCAAGACCCTGGTAAAGAGACTAATCGGCATGCCCGGCGATGAGATTGTCGTAAAAGACGACGAGATCTATGTCAACAATGTGCATTATCCCGTAGAAGACGAAAACGATCGAACGATCCTGAACGACCTGGACTACCCGAATATCAACAGGGGCTTGAGCGAAAGCGACTTGTTGTTGTTTCGGGAAAAAGTTATCGACCCGTATACCAAAGAGGTCAAGGTGGAGCATTTTATGCTAAAGACCGTCTTTTTCAAAGACGCAGACTTGAGCAATCCGCCGGGGGTTTTCAAGGTGCCCCCGAAAAAGTATATGCTGATGGGCGATAACCGCGATGATTCTGACGACTCGCGGCGCTGGGAATATGTCGACGAGGACCAGATCCATGGCAAGGTCTTTATGATATACTTTTCGGTAAACTGGGGCAGCCGGTTTCACGACAGCGAGGCGGCCAATCCCTTTACGAACCTGTTTCGGCTTTTTGGCGGCAAGTTGAAAAACGCCAGCGTAAGGTGGAACCGTATCGGCGATCGAATTTACTAGTACACAGCCGTCGCCATAATTCGTTTCATCAAAGCCCCTGATTTACGTTAAAGACGATGAGAAATCGTACCGATTATGAAGGATATCTCATTTTAAGAAAATATCGATAATGATCCGAAAATCTATCTTTTAATTTTATTTGCCCTGGTTTTTGCTCATGCCCCGTTTGTCTTGGGCAAGCCCTTTTTAAAAATTCACGACGTCAAGACGGCCAGGTATCCCTATGTAGGTGTTGAGGTATCGGCGGCAGGCTCCGGACCCCTGGAAAAGCTTGACGAGTCGAATTTTGCAATCTTTGAAAACGGATGGCGAGTCGGTTTTTTCAGGGTCAAAAAAGCCGATCCCCAGAAAAATCCCAAGAAGATTTCGCTTTTAATCGATGCCTCGAAGTCTCTTTCCACAAAGGCCTTCAAGGCCCAGATTGACGCCGCGCAGATGTTGGTCAATGGCATTTATTCCAACGACGAGGTAATGGTGACCTCTTTTAGCGATACGGCGCAGACTCATTGCGGTTTCACGAACAGCCGGGAGCAACTGAAAAAATGCCTTTCAGATATAAAGCAGGGCGGCAAAAAGACGGTCCTGTACGACGCCCTTTACAAGGCCCTGGCCATGAATGCGTCTAAAACCGGGCGTGAATTTATCATTTTATTTACCGACGGCAAAGAAGAAAAATCCGTGTTTTCGTTAAAAGACATCAACGACCAGATTCACAAGGGCAGCCTGCCAGTATTTACCCTCTTTGCTGCGAGTGCCGGAAATAAAAATTCCGCGGAGCTTGCCCGTATCAGCGAGGCGACCGGCGGGGAGATCTACAATGCCCCCGACGTGGCCAGTATCGTTAAGATATACCAGCTTCTGGGGTCGCTGATGGACTCTGTCTATGAGCTGGAATACATCAGCCAGGCCCGGGCCCAGGGCGAAACCCTCGGCGAAGACAAAACCAGGGGGGTTCGTCTTGAAATCCGGATGGAAAATGCCTCAATCCGGGACCAGGATATTACCGAGTTTCGTCTTCCGGAGAAGACGTTTCTGATGTCTTTGAAAGGGGCCTTTGGCGATGAGCGCTTTATTATTTTTCTCGGCAGCAGCTTTTTATTAATCCTGGTTGTGATCTTTATCAGCCATTTTTCGTCGCATAAAGTTGGCTCGCTTGGCCCCGGCAGATCTAAAAAAGAGAAGCCCGCCGAGGCCAAAGAATCTAACGAGACCTTTCCGTTTTTCCAGATGCCGCCAGAGATGATCCAGAACACGGTTTCGATAGTAAAAAAGGGCAGGTTTGCCAAAAGTGAAAATGGAAAGATCGTTGAAGAAGATACCCCGGTACAGGATAAGTACTTTGCCTATGTGATTGAAAAAGAGGGGCCGCATACGGGGCGCACAAGCAAGATCAAGTGGAATGTGGTGACGATTGGCCATGGAAACGAGAATACCATCGTGATTGACGATCAGACAGTTTCGTATAATCATGCCAAGATTGTCATGAAAGACGGGGAATTTTATCTTCACGATATGATATCGGAGTCCGGGGTGTATTTAAACGGGAAAAAACTTCTGCGGCCTAAAAAGCTCAATGATTTTGACGAAATCTCCCTCGGAAGAACAAAACTACTTTTTAGACAGGCCGGCAGGTAATGTCTGCAAACTTTTCGGTAAAACCCTATGCGGTACAGGAAGGCGATTTTGCGAACCGGGAATACCCACAGCCTCCTCACCCCTACCGAAACGATTTTCAGCGCGACCGCGACCGGGTCGTACACAGCAAGGCCTTTCGCCGCCTGGAGTATAAGACCCAGGTTTTTGTAAACCATCTCGGCGACAGTTACCGGACGAGGCTTACGCATTCCATTGAGGTTTCGCAGATTGCCCGAACCGTCGCCCGGTCGCTGGGGTTAAACGAGGATCTGACCGAGACGATTGCCCTGGCCCACGACCTCGGTCACCCTCCCTTTGGCCATGCAGGGGAGCGGGCCTTGCACCAGCTTATGCCGGCTCACGGCGGGTTTGACCATAACGAGCAGACCATACGGGTGGTGACGATTCTTGAGGAACGATACCCCGAATTCAAGGGGTTGAATTTAACGGAGGCGACCCTGATGGGGTTGCACAAACACGGCAGACCCGACGGACGCGGTCATTCCCTGGAAAGCCAGGTCGTAGATTTATGCGACGAAATTGCCTACAATAACCATGACCTCGACGATGGAATCGACGGGGGTTACCTGACGCTGGAAGAAATAGGCGCCCTGAAGATTTGGCAAAGGGCCTGGTCAGCGACCCGCCGGCAGTACCCGGAAAGTGAGATGAAAATTGCGATTCGCTCGGCGATTCGCTGGCTGATTAACTACATGGTAACCGACATCATCGAACAAACCGAAAAGAATCTCGCCGGTGAAAATATCAAGACGCTCGAAGACGTCTTAAACTTTAAAAAACCCGGCAGGCAGCTTGTCGAGTTTTCGCCCGAAGTAGATGGCGAGGTAAAGGAACTGAAAAAATTTCTTTTTCAAAAATTATACCGCCATCCCGACGTGGTAACCATGAACGTCAGGGCAGAAGAGATCATAAAACGTCTTTTTGATTTTTTTGGCGAAAACCAGACGGCATTGCCCGGGGAATTTCAAAATCGTATAACCGCTGACAACCCGTTACGCCGCGTGGTTTGCGACTTCATCGCCGGTATGACCGATCGTTACGCTTTAATGTGGAATAAGAAGATACTAGGGGTGGATACGTAAAATTCAAAACGGTAATGGCTGGTTTGAAAACCGTCATTATAAAATCTTATTATCAATAACCTTGAAACCAAGAGCTTTTGCCGTTATGAGCATCTGACTGTCATGTAAGATCTACCCTCTAAAATTACATTAGCAGGGTCGATATCAATCTTTATATTTAATTTCATATCGATGAGTTTTGCGACAGGTTGTTGCGCAACGAGCTTACCCTTGCTTTTATGAAATGGGATTATTTGCGCAACTGGCGTATTTCGATCATAGACAACGATTGTTTCTCCGTTTTTAACTTTTTCAAGATTCTCGCTCAGTTTGGCTTTTAGACTGGATATGTTTGATCTCATGGTGACTATAATAGTCATAATTGATGATCTTGACTATTATATTTATTTTGATTTTTAATGGTTAAATGGAAAATGGAATTGTAGAGGCGGTTTAAATAAGTTGTAGAGGCGGGTTCCAAACCCGCCTCTACAAGTTTCTTGTTATCCCAATTTTGGTTTGAACATGTCCAGAATTTTGTCTTTGCTTACGGCTTTTGGTTGAAGATCTTTTTTCAGTTCGCCCAATAAGTCGGTATAGCTTGGACCGGGATTCGGATCGCGGTAAAAAATTCCCGTATGGATTTTCGTACCATATTCCAGCGAGAGTTGAATGGCCTTGGCCTTGTCTGTTGGATCATGGTCAAGTTCTTCAATACTCTGCATGACCTCTTTTTGTCCTTTGATCATGTCCTTTTCTTCGCCATAGGTTACGCAGGGAGACTGGACGTTGACGAAGGAAAATCCCGGAAACCGGATCGCTTCTTCAAGAATCTTTGCCAATCCCTTCATGTCAGCCGGGGTACCTTGAGCTACAAATTTTGCTCCATAGCTGAGGCAATACAAAAGCGGGTTAACAGGTTCTTCCTGGCTTCCGTATGACGAAGATACTGTTTTAAGCCCTTTGGGCGAAGTCGGCGAAACCTGGCCCTTGGTAAGGCCATAGATGAAGTTGTCCATCACCAGAAAGGTGATGTCCGGGTTTTTACGAATGGTGTGTGGTACGTGGCCGCCGCCAATGGAAAAACCGTCTCCGTCGCCGCTGGCCACGATTACTGTCAAGTCGGGGCTGGCAGTTTTAACGCCCAGGCCGATCGGCAAGGCTCTTCCGTGAATGGCGTTAAAACCATAGGCTGTCGAATAGCCGGGGATTCGGCTGGAGCAGCCGATACCGCTGATAAATGCCAGTTCGTGCGGCGGTTTGCCAATTTCGGCCAGCGCCCGGTAAAGAGCGGTTAATACGCCGAAGTCGCCGCATCCGGGGCACCAGATGGGCTTAAGATCACTTTTATAATCTTTTGCTGTAAATTCTTTTGTTGTTTCTACTGTTTCTGTGCTCATAATTTTTTCTCCTTAAAGATTGCAGGCTGTTAAAGCGCCTTGAGCTTGTTTACGATTTCGTTTGCGCCAAACGGGCTGGACCCGGCCTTTGCAAACGACTGAACGCCATCCGGAACTTTTACAAACATTCTCGCGACATGGTAAAGTTGCCCCAGGAAGTTTTGCTCAACTACGAGACCTTTTTTAACGGACTTAAAAAAGTCATTGTAAACCGATTCGGCGACAGGGAAAATCAGTTTTGGAATCAACAGCTTCACTTTGAGACCGCTTTTGCGGGCAATTTGAAACGCTTCGGTTGTAACGCCTGAACTGGATCCCCAGCTGATCAATGCCAGCTCCGCATCTTTATCGCCTTCCACAATAAACAGGTCTTGACGGCTTTTCAGCGGGTTAAGCTTGTTTGTTCTTTTGGCGATCATCTTTGCATGCATCTCGCCGCCGGAAGTCGGCGCCCCGGTTTCCGTATGTTCAATACCGGCAGCCAGGTAGTTTCCTTTAAACATTCCCGGGTGAGAAATCGGGCTGATGTTGTCGGCGGTAAATTTGAAACGGGTATAGTTCTCAAGCTCTTCAGCAGATGGTTTTTTACGATCAATGATTTTAAATTTACTGGTATCGATTTCGTCGATAATTTCCTTTCTTTGACCAAGTTCGGCGTCGCTCAGGATAATCACCGGAGTCTGGTAGTACTCGGCAATGTTAAAAGCCTCTACGGTCATGGAAAAGATATCCGAAATATCCGTCGGCGCAATTACCGGGCGAACAACATCCCCGTGAGCCGAGAAACATGCCTGAAAAAGGTCTGATTGCTCGCTCTTGGTTGGAATTCCCGTAGAAGGGCCGCCTCGTTGAACGTTGACGATTACCATGGGAAGCTCGGCCATTGTGGCAAGACCCAGTACTTCGGATTTCAGCGACATACCAGGGCCGGAGGTCGCCGTAAACGATTTTTTACCCGCAAACGAGGCCCCGACTGTCGATGCCGCGCCGGCGATTTCATCTTCCATTTGAATAACGGAACCGCCGTATTTCCAGATTTCACGGTTGATCAATTGCATTACCTCCGAAGAAGGAGTAATGGGGTATCCGCCAAAAAACTCACAACCCGCAAAGAGAGCGGCTGCGGCGCAGATGTCGTTGCCGTCGGTCAGCAACTTGTTTTTGGCCTCTGGGTGGGGCTGGTCGAGTAAAATGTTTTTGCCGGAAATCGGGTTTTCCTTGGCATACCGAACGCCTTCGTAGAAGGCATCTTCGTTACCCTTGAGGACCTCAGGCCCTTTTTTTGTAAACTTGTTGCGAATTCCGGTGATGATGCCCGATTCGGCAATACCATACCAGCCCGAGATGAGGCCAAGCACAACGACGTTTTTTGCCCGGTTGGTTTTGGCCGTCTTAATGGCCATTTCTTCGATCGGGATCGAGAAGACCTTGGCGGGTTTTCCGCTTACGGGAATGTTCTCAGGCAGGATACCGGTGTTGGAGTCATATACGACGATGGTTTGTTCAGAGATCGGAAGTTCTGCGCCGAACTTTAAAAAGTCGTCCCAGTTTAAGGCGATGGCCATGTCAAGATGTTCGCCGATGCTTAGAACGGTCTCAGTCGAGACCCTGAGTTTAAACGAAGACTCGCCGCCGCGAATTTGCGGCCCGAAGCTTTTGGTCAATACCGCGTGGTATTTGTCGATGGCAAGAGCCGTAATTAACGAGTCGCCTGCAGAAACTACCCCGTCGCCGCCGGCGCCGGCCATACCGATAATTAGATTATTATTCATAGTTACCCCTAAATTTTTTTTGTCGCTTTAGAAATCAATTCAATACGCAGCGACGTTTGGAACGTACTTACGTAACGCATGAAATCTGGACATATCCTGTCAAGCCGGGAGTATTTTAGAGATGTCAGGTAAAAGTAAATAAAGTAAGTTAAAAAATAAAAAAGTTACAATATTTTCTTAAATCTTACGGCATCCATGTCTTTGCCGTAGTAATCTTTAATGATTCCGTTTTCAAGAAAACCATTTTTTTTATAGAAGGTCCGGGCGACTTCGTTAGAAAAGTCGACTTCAAGGCGAAGACTTTTGCAGTCGCGACCGGCGGCCCTGCTACAGATCTCTTCGAGCAGAGAAAGGCCCAGACCCATTTGTCGAAACCGGGAATGAATGGCTATGGAGTAAATTCTTGCCTCGGCCGAATTTTTCCGGTACAGGGAGATGGCATAGCCGGCCAGTTGCCCGCCGACATGGCAGACAATAAAATCACATTTGCCATATTGTAACAGGTGCGCAAACTGCCGCAGGGCCAGGCGGTAGATGGAGAAACATTCTTGTTCGATTTCGACGATTTTTTTCAAATCAGCCTTTGTGGCCTCCCGTAATTCTATCCGGGGTTGAATTTTCAGGTTTGACGGTTGTTTTTTTTCAATCGCCTGCGGCAATTCCGGGTCGCTGTTTTGTCTTCTACTGTGGGCGTTGTTGGCTTGTTGCATCTCGTTAACTGTGCAATTTTTTCCGGCAACCAACGGTGTCGACATCTTTATTTTCAGAAACTTCTTGACCCGGTCTCGGACTCTTGATTTTTACCGGTATTATGGAAAGAAAAAATATTATTACCGGTGTTGTTCTTATTGCCCTGTTTCTGATGCTGGGCGCGTATCTTGAATCCCAGATGGGGGCAGGGGTTCTGTGGAAGACAAGCCCCCGGCACGGTTTCTGGAAGATGGCACATATACATGGCATTGGGTTTGGAATTTTGAATATTTTATACGCCTTTGTATTTAAAAGCTATGCCGGTCAAAACAAGATAACCAATATTGGCAGTTCCCTTTGTATTCTTGGCTCATTTTTGCCGGCAGGTCTTTTCCTGGCCGGGATTGTGCCCGAATTGATGTACATGGCCCCGGTTGGCGGTCTGTCCATGGTATCGGCATGGGCGGTTTTGGCCTATTCCCTGTTGACCAAAAAATAAGATTTTTTCTCTCTTTATTTTAATCTAGTTTTTTGGGCAGGCTTTAAGCAGGTTTAGCAAGATGCATGATCACGGTCACCACGGTCATTCTCGCCACAATCATGGCGACGGTCATGGCCATGATCATGCGCATCACCATCATCATGCCCACTTGAAAAATATCGGCTTTGCGGTGGGGCTGAATTTTGCCTTTACCATTCTTGAAATTTTTGGCGCCATCTGGACAAATTCCATGGCGATTTTATCCGACGCGATCCACGACCTGGGCGATACGATCATTCTTTCGTTTTCGTTTTTCAGCGAAAAATTTGCCCATAAAAGTACCGAAGACGAAAGTTACACCTACGGTTTTTCACGGCTGCCGCTTTTGAGCGCCTTTGTGAGTTCCTTTGTCTTGTTGGCAGGTTCGGCGTTTATCCTGGTCACGGCAATACCACGGTTGTGGCGCCCCAACGACGTCAATGCCGCGGGAATGATGCTGCTGGCGGTCCCCGGAATTTTGATCAACTCGGCGGCCATTTTCCGGTTGAAAAAAAACGAAGGTCTAAACTCAAGGGTGCTGGTATTGCACCTGGTGGAGGACGTTCTCGGCTGGGTCGCCGTTTTTCTGGTCAGCGTCGTGATGTACTTTTACTACCTCCCGGTTCTTGATCCGATTCTTTCGATCTGCATTACCTTATACATCCTGTATCGAGGACTGGGAAATTTCAAGAAATCTGTTTTATTGTTTATTCAAAAAGCCCCTTTGAACGTTAACATACAGGAAATTAAAACGGAGATTTTAAAGATGAGCGCCGTCGACGAGATCTGCGATCTTCATATCTGGAGTCTTGACAGCGTTCGTCATATCTTTACGGTTCATGTTCGCCTGAAAGATAAATTAACGGAGAAAAAAATTTCGGCGGTGAAAAATGCGATCCGGGATATCCTGAAAACCCACGGTTCGTTTCATTCGACCATTGAAATCGAGTATTCTTTTGAAAGCTGCGGCGACACCTGCTAGAATTCGCCCGGGCTTAATACTTTACTCATCCGCCATATACAGTTTTGTCAGGTGGGTGGTGAGGTAGTCGAAGGCGTCTTCGACGGTGTCTGAAAAGTGTACATAATCCATGTCGGACTTGCTGATGGTCTCCCATTCGACAAAGGTATCAAAGTTGATCAGTTTTTTCCAGTACTCTGAACCAAAGATGACGATCGGCATAGGCTTTTCGAGCTTGTGGGTCTGCTTCAGTGTCAACAGCTCGAAGAGTTCGTCGATCGTGCCAAAGCCACCGGGAAATACAATGAGGGCCTTGGCCAGGTAGGTGAACCAGTACTTTCGCATGAAAAAATAGTTGAAATCGAAGTTGAGCGAATGCGAGATGTACTTGTTGGGAGTCTGCTCCATCGGCAGGGCGATGTTTAACCCGATCGAACGGCCACGGGCTAGAAAGGCGCCCCGGTTGGCTGCCTCCATGATGCCGTGACCGCCACCGGTGCAAACCAGGAATTGCCGCGAGCCGTGGGGAAGTTCTTTGGACCACTTCGTGAGTTTATAGGAAAGCCGGCAGGCGTCGACATAGTACTTGCTCAGCTTGTGCATCACGGTCTCGTCGTGGTCCGGTTCAAGTTTTAACTGGCGAAGCTCCCGCGGCGATTTTGCCCTTGCCGAGCCAAAAAATACGATCGTATCATGGACCTGTTTTTTACGAAATATTTGCTGGGGGTGAAAATATTCCGATAATATCCGGATGGAACGAGCGTCAGACGACTCCAGGAATTCCCGGTCAAAATATGATTTTTCTACTTTTCTTCGTGTGCTCATAATGAGCACTCTGGGTTTTCTATGTACCGGGCAAATCACTAATCTGAAAATTTACGCGGCAGAACCCAAAAAAGAGGCCGTTTTACGCAGCCCCTCTACCGGCGACCTTGTTGAAATGCATGACCTTAACTTTGACAAACGTAAATTGCGGGACCATTGGCCCTACCTTGCCGAGGGGCAGGGGGGCATAGGAGTGCTTCTGGGCGAAAAAGAGGCCATGGTGACGAGAATCCTGGGGCAGTCTACCCGGCGGTCTTTTGATACCTTCGACGAGATGTACTTTGAACGGCGAACCTTTTCGGGGGTTGTCTATCTTTACAAAGGGGTGGTAACCCGGCTGCGTTACTACGTACGTCAAAACCAGGTGGAATCTTTAAAATGGAAAACAGCCCGGGGGTTGCGCCAGGAGATGGTTGAAAATCTCACGGAAGAAGAGGCTAAAAAAAGTATAATTTCTTTTTATAATGATTTTTATAAGGAAACAGGGAAAAGTGCCCGGTACCTGGTAAAACAAGGCTCGCTTTTGGTATATTCCGAGGGCATCGGGTTTACCTGGGGTGAGGGAAAACTTCGGTACATAGATATTTTTGAGGCATGGCATTTACCCCGGTAGATTGATGGAAAGGCGGGGCTGTCTAAAAAGTCACAAGAAAACCAAAAGCCTCGGGGTTGTCTAAAAAGATGCAAGAAACCCGAAAGCCTCGCAGTTTGCGTCCGCAAACTGCTGCTAAAGCGGCCATTCGGCCTGCTTTCGGGTTTTTTTTTGGCCTTTGGGTCCAATTACGTGACTTTTTTGACAACCCCACCTGGAGAGAATTTTAACAGGCTGTTAAAATCCAGCGTTGAGGCTGAGTTTCAGGCCAAAAGCGTTGGTTGTTGAGTAACTTCCCAGGGCTGTAAAGCTCAGGATGTTTTTCCCCGACGGCGACGGAATCAGGTTGATTTGCGGTCCAAAGAAAAAACGGACATCCACAAAACCGGGCTTTGCGCTGGCTTTATCGTTTGTCGAGAGTGTACCTACATTGGCGCCACCCACTACGGTGGTGATATCAAATGTCCCGATGTCGAGTTTGGAATTACCGGTGTTGATATCAACAGCAGCGCCGCCAATTAACGATAGAACATAGAGAACTCGTACGCTGGTTGAAACTTCAATGGGTATGGTAAACGTAGAGTTTGTAATGCTCAGGTTGCCTTTGGGAGTAAAGGCCAAATCCGCCGGACCTGTTCCGGTTGTCTGTGTTTGTAAAAAGGCGCTCATTGGCACCCCAAGGGAGTTGCTGGCAACATCAAATCCGGTTGTGATATTCAGTCCGTCCCAGACAAGCAGGCCAAATGCCAGGTTGGCTTTGTCTATCAGTTTGTATTGCAGGTGAAGACCAAAGGCATTCATCCCGATGTCGAGTGTGGTTCCCCCGAAGGCCAACGGTAAATTAAATGCCATGAAGTTTGCAAATATGTTCAATCGTGAAGGATCAAAAAACCCAAGTGGTTTTAAGTTGAATACCTTTAAGGATAAACCAATTGCTGCGCTGGATTGTACGCCAATCCCCATGCTGGAAAGCCCTGTTGATTGAACACCTGCAAGGCCGGTTGGCCCGGTAGAAACGGCCGCGTTGACCGAGGCGCTGGCTACGAAGATGTCGTGGTTTGTGGCGTAAGTAACGCCCAGTCCGCGTGTAGCAGTTGCCTGTGAATCGGCCATGTAAGTAAGCGTTGATGAGAACGTGCTTGCCGGCAGCATGCTGTCTAACTGGCTAACCAACGTGTCTGCAAAAGCACCATAAATGGCTTCAGAACCGGTTAGATTCAAGGTAAACATACCTTTGGTGTGTGGGCCGGCGGAAAGTGGGGCCATGCCCATCATTAGCGCCATTAAAGAAATTAAAAGCTTTTTCATATATTCTCCTGTTGATAGTTAACACCTGAAAGTTCAGGGGTTTTTATCTTGATTGCCAACCTTTTCAGGCCTGACAGGCATTCAAGTACATTGCGTATAAACGCCATACTTTTTCTAGCCACGGGTATTTTGCATAACTTTAAATGGCACTTTTCAAGGCATACCCGTTTCGGGAAAGTGTCACCTTTGTATTCAGATTGTATTCAGATTCGGGATATAAAGATGGGCTGTTCCAGATAACTGGGCAAATGGCAAAGAAGTATGTAAATTTCTCATGCAGTTAAAAATACAGGTTGATTCTCAGGCTGTTTTTGAGTCTGGCCTGATGCAAGATTAATGGTTTAAGGATAAAAAATGGAAAATGTTGTCTCGTTGGTAAATGTACATAAAAATTACGTTTTGGGTAAAACCACGGTCTTGGCCCTGCAAGGCGTATCTTTAACCGTCGCCAGGGGCGACTTTATTTCGATCGCCGGACCTTCGGGCAGCGGCAAGACAACCCTGCTCAACCTGATTGGTTGTGTCGACATTGCCTCGTCGGGTCAGGTTATCATCAACGGCCACGACACACATGACCTTAAGGAAAGACAGCTTACCGAGTTGCGGTTAAACACCATCGGGTTCATATTTCAAAGTTTCAACCTTGTATCGGTTCTTAATGTTTTTCAAAATGTAGAATTTCCTCTTTTACTGCAGCACAAGCTTTCCGCCGAAGAAAGAAAGTCCCGGGTCATGGAACTGTTGAAAAAGGTCGGTATAGAAAATCACGCCAAACACCGCCCGAATGAGCTTTCTGGCGGGCAGAGGCAGCGAGTGGCCATCGCAAGGGCCCTGGTGACGCGACCGGCGCTGGTGCTGGCCGATGAGCCGACCGCCAACCTCGACTCGAAAACCGGCGAGACCATCATCGACCTGATGAAAGAAATGAACCAGGTAGAGAAAACCACCTTTATATTTTCAACCCACGACGCCAGGGTTATGGCCCATGCTCACACGATTATCAACATCGCCGACGGGCAGATTGTGGGTTCACAAACCCCGGCCGCAAAAAAAGCCGTTTTAAAGATATCCCGGGGGAATAAAGGGAAACCCGCTTCCGGGACATCGTCAAAAAAAATCACCGGGAAATCAAAATGAATCAATTGAGGATTTTGCTTCAAATTGCCTTTCGGAATTTGTTTAGCAACTTTTTAAATTTTGTCATCGGGGGGATCATCTTTATCGGAACCCTGTTGTTTGTCGTCGGATCGTCGCTTTTAAACAGTATGGACCAGGCCATGAGCAAGAGCATTGTCGGGAGCGTCGCAGGGCATGTCCAGGTGTACTCGGCACAATCGAAAGACGAGCTGGCGCTTTTCGGCAGTTTTAACCAGCCCGATCTGGCCGAGCTGCCGGACTTTTCGATAATAAAACCTGTTCTTTCGGGCATTGATAATGTCAAGAGCGTGATCCCGATGGGGGTTAATAATGCCCAGGTTGCCTATGGAAACACGCTCGACATGGTTCTGGAAAAGCTGCGAAAGGCGGAGAACCAGAAAATCCGGGGGAATCATTCTACAGAGTTAAAAACCCGGATAGAAAGTTATAAAACCCATGTTCGCCAGATCGTTCAGGTGATAAAAAAAGATTATGGCAATCTCTCTGTCTTGTCCGATGAGGAGGCTGTTGACAGGGAAAATACAGTTGCCTTGAACAAGGCTTCTTCCGACGACTTCTGGAGATCGTTTGACCGCGACCCGCTCGGGCATCTCGAATTTCTCGAAAACAAGATAGCCTTTCTTTTGCCCGATGCCGATTTCTACTCCATTGGTTATGCCGGCACCGACCTGGACTCCTTTAAAAAAGAGTTTGACCGGATGGAAATCGTCGACGGCCAGATGGTTCCGCAAGGGCAGAGGGGACTTCTTCTGTCGAAGTTTATCTACGAGCACCAGTTTAAGATGAAAGCCGCCCAACGGCTTGATGATATTAAAGAAGCAATCGAAATCAGGCATTCGAAGATTGCCAAAGACCCTGATTTGCAATTTTTAATCAAACAAAACAAGACGCAGACGCGCGAAATTATTCTACAGCTTGATCCCATGGCGACAAACTCTTTGACCCGGTCGCTTCAGGGGCTCTTGAAATCACAAAAAACCGACCTGGCGGAGTTGTTGCCCGACTTTTTTGACGTAAATGACGAAAATTTTATCAGCCGTTACCGGTTTTTTTATTCGGATATTGCACCCCTGGTGGAATTGTACCGGGTGCGGCCCGGCGATACGTTGACGATCAAGGCCTATACAAAGAGCGGCTATATCCAGTCGGTCAACATCAAGGTCTATGGAACCTTTCAGTTTAAGGGCCTGGAGAAATCGGGGCTGGCCGGCGGCTTAAGCCTCATGGACCTTGTTTCGTTTCGTGATCTTTACGGCTACCTCACGCCGGAAAAACTGCTGGAGACAAAACAACTTGAAAAAGCTGCCGGGGCAAGGATCATCGAAAGGGACAAAGCCGAAGAGGAGCTTTTCGGGGCCGATTCGAGTTCGTCGATTGTGACGACTTCCAGGCAGGCGCCGATTGACGAGAAAAAGGAACTCGGGGTGATTCGAAAAACCGACACGAGCGCAAACAGGGTTTATACGCAGGCTGAAATTGACAAGGGTGTCGTGATTAACGCCGCAATCATACTGAAAAATCCATCTAAAATGAAAGAGACAATGGAAAAGATCGGGGAAGTTTCGAATAAAAACAATTTTGATTTGAAGGTCGTGACGTGGCAGAAGGCTGCGGGTTTTATCGGACAGTTCGTGGTTGTGGCGAAGATGATTTTATACCTCGTGGTTTTTATCATATTTGTCGTCGCCCTGGTAATCATCAACAACGCGGTCATGATGGCCACGCTTCAGCGCACCAAGGAAATCGGCACCATGAGGGCCCTGGGCGCCCAACGTCCGTTTGTTCTTTCGATGATCCTGGTCGAGACAGTTATTCTGGGTTTGACCTTCGGGCTTGCCGGAACCGTCGCCGGCTCGCTTATCGTCGGCTACCTGGGCCAGGTCGGGATTCCGGCCATGAACGACTTTTTATATTTCTTTTTTTCCGGGCCGCGGCTTTTTCCGGCGCTTGGCGCCGGCAGCGTTATCGGGGCAATGACGATCATTGTCGTCGTGGCGACCATTTCGGCCCTCTACCCGGCGCTGATGGCCTCAAAGGTGTCGCCGTTAACCGCAATGCAGGCGGAGGAATAACATGGGACAACTGTTTTTAATTGCGATACGAAATTTACTTCAACACCGAAAGCGTTCGCTTTTGCTCGGCGGGGCGATTGCCGGCGTCACCATGTTGTTGATTTTTTTAACGAGTCTTTCGTCGGGCGTTCGAAAGGCAATGTTTGAGGCGGCCACAACGATACAGACCGGGCATATCAACGTTGCCGGTTTTTACAAGATATCTGCCGGGCGTTCGGCGCCGATTGTGACCGATTACAAGAAGGTTGTTGGAGTCATCCGAAAAACATTGCCCGACCTGGAGTACATTGTGCCCCGCGGCCGGGGCTGGGCCAGGGTGGTAAGCGATACAGGTTCGATACAGGCGGGTCTTGCCGGTATCGATATTGACCAGGAGCCGTATTTTAAAAAGGTGTTGCACCTGGTGTCGGGCGACTTTGATGGGTTGAGGCAACCTCACACGGCGTTGATCTTCGAGGCCCAGGCAAAACGACTCAAGGCGAAGGTCGGCGATATGATCGTGATCTCGGCTCTTATGCCTAACGGTACAAACAACACGGCGGATCTTCGCGTAGTGGCTATAGCCCAGGACGTCGGGGTCTTTAGTAATTTTTCCATATTTATGCCCCACCAGTCGGTCAACGATCTTTACCAGATCAACGCCAATAATATGGGGGCTTTGTATGTATATATTAAAGATATGAAGAATCTTTCGCGGGACATGGACCTGCTTCGAAAATCGCTAACGGCCGCCGGTTATACGCTAATGGATAACGACCCGAGGGTATTCTGGGTCAAGTTTGACTCGGTAAATCGCGAAGACTGGACGGGCCAAAAGATCGACCTGACTACCTGGGAAGACGAGATCTCGTTTATCAAGTGGACCATCACGGCCATCGACGGAATTACGTATATGTTGATTACCATTTTGCTGATCATCATTGTCATCGGGATCATGAATTCGATGTGGATCGCGATTAACGAACGTACCCGCGAGATCGGCACCCTGCGGGCCATCGGGATGCACCGGCGAAGGGTCATGCTGATGTTTCTTATCGAAGCCTTCACGCTTTCGGGTATGGCGACGCTGGCCGGGGCCATACTGGGTTTGACGTTAGCCGGAATTGTTCACGTGTCGAACATACACATTCCCGCCGGGGCGCAGATGTTTTTAATGTCAAATACGTTGAAGTTCAGCTTTGATCCCGGGCGGGTAATTGGCGGCATGTTCGTCATTATCGGGGCGACAACCCTGATTTCGCTTATACCCTCGATGCGGGCAGCGAGGTTAAAACCAATCACCGCGATGCAACACAATGGCTAAGAAATATTCTACTTTAGCCACAAGCCAAAGGTACGGGCGCGGTTAACCGCGCCCGTACCTTTGGAAAAGATATTCGTAGTATTAAAATGATTTAATTTAAAAGGAATAGACGATCATGAGAAAAAGTCGCATAACGGGAATAATTTTAGCCCTTTGCCTGATTTTGGGCCTGATTTCGGGCCTGGTTCCGGCGGCCCTCTGGGCACAGGCCTTGAGCAAGCCCAGGATGGTGGAAATCTTAAAAGGCATTGATACCAGGATAAAAAGTTCCGGCGATTACAAGTCGCTGGTCTATATCGAGCAGCGCGAGAAGGGAAAACCCGACCAGGTTCGCGAGGCCCTGGTGTACCGCCGTGATGCCGATGAAAAATTAATGATTTTGTTTACCAAACCAAAAACGGAAAGCGGTAAGGGCTACCTGCGCATCGACAAGAATCTCTGGTTTTACGACCCGACCGTCGGCAAGTGGGAACGGCGAACCGACCGGGAACGAATTGGCGGAACGGACTCCCGCCGCCAGGACTTTGACCAGTCTAACCTGGCCGGGGAATACGACCCGGAGTTTGAGGGCGAGGAAAAACTCGGAAAGTATAACGTGTGGGTCTTGAAGTTGACCGCAAAGCCCGGGGTCGACGTGGCCTATCCTGTTGTGAAATTCTGGGTCGACAAGGAAACCGGTAACGACCTGAAGCGACAGGACTTTGCCCTCTCGGGAAAACTCATGCGAACCGAGTACACGCCCAAATGGAGCAAGCTCTACAGCGAGTCGAAGAAGGCCGACCTGTGGTACCGCCAGGAAATTCGCATTTACGATGAAATCGATAAGGGCAATTCTACCCTGGTGATCATCAAGTCGGTGGACCTCGGCGCCCTGCCCGAAAATATCTTTACCAAGGCCTGGCTGGAATCCAAGAGCCGTTAGCCGATGGCGAAAAATATGAAATTGTTGAGAATAACCGGGTTTTTCGCTTTGTCGCTTTTTTTGTCTTTGATTCAGGGCGGGTTTGTTTATGGCGCCGATAAAGACACCCCCGACGAAGAGTCGATGTTTGGCTCCGACCAGCCGGGCGGTAACGAGGCTGACCGTGACGCCTTTAAAGAGGGCGAGGCCGTCGACAATCCGTTGCAAATCGGGGGGTCATTGTACTACCGCTTTATCGCCTCGCCCCAGGTCGGCAAGGCCGCCGGCGAGACCCCGATTTCGTTGCCTCTGCTTGTTGACGGTTTTTTTGACGGCCGCCCGAACGATCGAATCCGGGTTTATATCGACGCAAGATTGATCTACGATGCGACGAGGGACAAGTATTCCCAGACCACGTCGGGAACATCCCTGGGCAGTACCCAGGCATCGTCGACGGCTACAGTGACCACTTCCACCACGACCAATACGATACCCAACAATCCCCAGGTGGTTCTTGACCAGGCCTGGCTGAAGTTTGACTTCGGCCGGAAAGTTTTTGTCACCGCCGGTAATCAGCATGTAAAGTGGGGCACGGCGCGCTTCTGGAACCCGACCGACTTTATCAACACCCAGAAACGCGACCCGCTGCTTCAGCAGGATCTGCGCCTCGGCTTGCCGATGTTGAGGTTTGACGTTCCGCTGCAATCCATCTCTTCGAATTTTACGATTATGGGTTTTTTTGATCAACCCGAACCGGCCAGCACCCTGGGGCAACTCGGGGCAGGGGCGCGCTATGAGCTGGTGATCAAGGAGACCGAGATTGGTTTTGATGTGGTTTATCGCAATCACGGAATCTATAACGACAACCTGGTTTATGGAATTGATTTCTCGGCGCCGCTGGGGCCGTTTGATGTCTATGGCGAGGGGGCTCTTATCCGAAGGGCGCCGGCCCCGCATTATACCCTGAAAGGAACGCCCACGACCGGCTCAAACCTGGGGCAGTTTTTGACGGTAGAAGATTCAAAGACGCCGTTGTACGAAGCTGCCGGGGGGTTGAGCTATACCTTTGGCTGGCTCGATAACCGGTTGGCGACAATCGGGGCGGAATATTTTTACAACGAGACGGGTTACGACAATTCCGCAGTTTACCCTGTCTTGATACTCAGCGGCCAGTACCAGCCGTTTTACCTCGGAAAACATTATGCCGCGGTATACCTCAGCGCCGAGGGGCCCGATTCGGGAAAACGAACCAACTATACATTGTCGGTGTTGAGCAATTTGTCCGATAAATCGCTGATCGGTCGTCTTGATTTTACATGGAGATTCCTGACGTATATGACTTTGGAGATATTTGCCTCGGGGCATTTTGGTAAGGCCGGAGGGGAATTTAACTTTTCTCTCGATACCCCGTTATTGCTCTATAATGGAAATTTTGTCCCCCCGATTAACGTGCCGGCAACCTTGTTTGACGCCGGTTTTGCCCTTCGGACAAGTTTTTAGAGTTATTCGAAATACCCGTACACGAAAATCGCCCTGTAAATCATGGCCCGGCGACACAGCGAACAAAAAATAAGCCGGTCTTGGCGTTTGCCGCTACGTACCCATTGGTAAATGTGATAGCCCATGCGCTTGTGCCAAGGGCCGCATTTTTTGTTGTCGATGTCCAGTAGTAATTCGATACGATTGTCGCCGGAAAAAATGTGGCGTTTATTGACGGGTTTACCACGGATTCGTCTACAATGGAATTTAATTCGTTAACACTGGGCAACCTCCATTGACCCGCTGTTTTACCCGCCAGGGTGAGCGAATTGCAATAGGCAAGGGCATCTACCCAGGTAGCCTGAAGCGCCAAACCTGTACAGGTAGGCTGCGTAGCCTGGTCTTTGGTACATTTTTGCCATACAAGATTTGTCTTCTGGTCGGTGACCGTGCCGTCGCCGTTATCCGTAAAGGGGGCGGCAATTAAAGGCAGGGAGGCCAGCAGAAGAGTTATAGCCATGTATACTCGCAGTGCAGGCGATAATTTTAAACGTCCGATATGATGTGAGGCTGTATTTTTCATTTATTTTCTTCCTTAAATTAACAAGTTCATGTTTATCAATTATTTTGAGTATTTTGTTCCAGGTAAAAAGTTTTCCGGTTAAATTTCAGCATGAAATTTCAAAAAATGTCTATGGACCCGAGACGCAACGTACGTAGAATAAAATGGTTTTTGGATTGTTTCCTATCCAGGAGCCAAAATTTACGTGCCACGCGCTTGCAGGAGTTCCTGTCAAAGTCGTCGAAGACCAATAGGATATCAACGTTGACCCGGGAAAGCTCCAGTCAATGCTGGCGTTTGACTGGTAGTGCACCAGGCTCTCCAGTTCTTTTTTGGCCGGAAGTCTCCAGCTTGTACGGCCCGCATACCCGGCGCCCGCGTTGGCATCGTTTAGCGCCCGGCATTGCAGGCCCGCGTTGGTCCAGTTTGCGGTCGTCGCTCCCCAGAGTGAGGCAACTCCCGCTCCCTGGCAGTTGCCGGTACCTTCGCCCTGACCCTCGGAACAGGTTTTCCAGACAAGACCGGTAACATAGTCGGTTGTGGTGTAGTTGGTCGTATACGTGGCATGGGCGGTTGGAACGGAGAAGTTCCGTGCAAAAGGTATGTTGCTAAAGGCCCCGTCCATTCCCGTTGCCAGGCAGGGTATGAGCGCGCCTGCCGTATCCCAGCAGGAGGTTTGCCCCGTATCGGCAATAGGCAGCGAAACCGGGGAGCACGAAACCGACACGCTTACAAAGTTAGCCGCCGGCATGGCGCCGCCGGTTGCGGCGCCGGTGTTATCTATGTCAACCCGGCAGGTTTGAGGCAGGGGTTGTGTCAAGACGGTTACGTTAAACGCCGCCGCGGCAACAAGCGGTGTCGGAAATGCAAACGGGCCGTTGGCGGTTAAAGTCAGGTCGTCGCCGCCGTTGTTTTGAAGTACAAGAGTTCCGCCCTGCAGTCCGCTGACCCAGCCGCCAAGGGCGTAGGTTGCCGTACCTCCGATCGTGTAGGTTGCGCTACTGACCGGGGAACTTGTGTAACCCACGCTCGCGGCAATGGCCTTGATGGTCGTATTTGCAGATACGCTGATCGGAGCGCCATACAACATGGTAGAGCCGCCAACGGTGGTTGAAGGAGTTGTTCCGTTAGTCGTATAATATATGGTTGCGCCGGGGGTAAGCGTTGTCAAGGCTACGGTTTGAGCGGTTGCATAATTGCCCGGCAACAGGCTCATGTTTACCTGGGCGGTCTGTAGAATTTTATAATCGGCGACACTTACCTGGCTGTTTAAGACCCAGTTTTTTATGGCCATGGCTTTAATGGTTTTTGCGCCGCCCAGGGTAATCGGGGTAAAATAAGGAATGCTGGCTGTTGTCGGCGTTGTTCCGTCGGTGGTGTAGTAAATTGCCGCACCCGGGTCGGCGTATATGGAAATAACCTTGTCGGTCGTATAACTGCCCGAGGCGGGGGAGAAATAGGGGTTTGCCGTTCTTGTCGTGGTTATCGTGTATATTCCGCTTGTAATTGCCGAATCGGCAGAGCCTGATGCGCAGGCAATGGCGGTCAGAACCTGGCTACCCACGATGATGGGGACGGTGTACGTGGTTCCCGTAAGGCATCCGCCCGAAGTATTGCAGGAAGGCGTTGATCCGTCAACGGTGTAACATATGGCGGCCCCGGTAGTACCTGAACTGATTGTTACATTCTGCACGGTTGCATAGGCTCCGGCATAGGGCGAAAATACCGGCGATTTAGCGACGCTCGATCCGTTAGTTGTCACAGTCGATGTGGCAGGGGTGGTTGGCGCCGTATTTCCGCATTTTGCAAGAAAAATTGAAATGAGTATTGGTGCGTATGCCTGGAAACCTTTTCGTAAGTAGTTGTTAATGTTCATATGTATCTCCGGGGAACTTCGATTTGCTTTTCGGGTTATATTTACAGGAACCGGGTTTACAAATTTTGCGTTACGTGTTTTAGATTTTTATAGAAAGAATATCCCTTGATACAATTTCATACTTCCGGTCAATGACAATTCTTGATTATACGCAATTTGTGGATATTTTTGGTCCGCCGTGATTTTTTGTTTTTTTACATGCACTATATGAAACGAAAGAAATGAATTTCAGCCCCCAGGGGGCCGAAATTGCCTTCCCGATGGCGAGCTTAGGCATGAACTACTTTGCGCCAATAAAATTAACCACAAAGTTCAATGCTTTACTCGAAAAGGCTAGTTTTTCTTCGAAAAACTACGCTAAAATGGCCTTTGGTCCGCCTACGGCGTACGTC
>Ga0224510_10000515_pt1 | contig 29328 bp, 29 predicted proteins | sample SF_May12_sed_USG_FD_170161 | JGI IMG/M metagenome (GOLD analysis project Ga0224510, IMG submission 170161) | Sediment microbial communities from San Francisco Bay, California, United States - SF_May12_sed_USGS_4_1 | ecosystem: Environmental > Aquatic > Marine > Sediment | place: USA: California... | reverse complement strand
AACCGTAGACTAGGATGATTAGATATTCCGTACATGCCTGCCTATATCATTACGTGTGGATATTTTCGAGACTACGGCTCGAAATTTTCCATTCACCTCCCGTGGAATGGCATCTACTTGCTCCATGCCCACTTCGACTGCACCCATCCTTGCCCGAATCCGATCAATGATGGAACATTTTGTCTCATGTGTCCATCCCGTGGCCGGTACATAGCGCACACGCAGGCGGTGAGATTCTTCTTGTATGATTTGAGCTTCACGCACCGGAAGACCGTAAAATACGGGGTTGATCCAGTACACGCGCCGACCATCCGGTGCAATGAGCACATCGTTACTTCTGCCTTCGATTCGTGAGATTTCCGGCAAAGACCTCCCACAGCCACAATTTGATGATCCGTTCTGCAGCTTGGCACGATCTCCCACCCTGTAACGAATGAATGGCATATCGGCATTAAACAAACCTGTGCATACTAACTCTCCCGAACGGTCGTCTGCGAATATGCGGCCATCATCCATGATCTCCACCCAGCCGACTTCCGGCCACAGGTGCAAACGCCCTCCAGTGCATTCAGACGCATGTACGACGATCTCTCCCATTCCATAGGTTTCTCGCACCGGACATTGAAAAGCTTCGGTAATCGCAGACCGTTGATAATCATACAGAGGTTCAGCATTGCTCGTTGCGACAGTCAGTCGAAGGTCCTGCCGTCTTGACTCTAAGACTGTCTGGGCCAGCGCAGCCATGGCTGAGGAATACCCCATCATATACGCAGGTCGGTATCTGGCAATCGCATCCAGATAGTATTTGGAAAGTTGAGGCGATAGGTGATACGTCGACATATATAGTTGATTTAATCCTTGATTCCACACCCAGAACGGAGGCTTTGTCTGGCTAGCCGGAATCACCAACTGCCCACCAAGCATGAGCCAGCGATCATGCCGAGACACTCCATGCCAACGCCGCCACCGGGCCTCGGCAAGCGCGTACCATCCACGGACGGTCTTCAGACTCCACCATAGAGTCATCGGTTTTCCAGTGGTCCCACTTGTTTGTTCGCGGAACATTTTCCGCACGTCACAGTCATCTGCCACGAACGCGCGCGGATTCTCGCGGACCGATTCCTTTTCCAAGATAGGCCAATTTTCCAGGTGCTCCCATGAGGCTTTGTCCCCCCCGCGTCGGCGTGCAGCCCATTGCGCTCGATAATACGGCACCTCGGTGGCTGCACGATGAAGCACATAGGCAAGACGCTCCTCCTGCCAAGTTTTCCACCGATCTGGAGTCCAGGTCTCACGCTCGAGCGCTTCTTCCACGAGACGATCGGTCTCCGGACCGTATCGCCAGGACCGAAGGTACAAGCCACGCATGCTGGCTGCTACCGAGCGCACCGGCCCCGGTAGGCTATGGAAGGCTTTCAGCAAAATATCTCTCATGCGGTGTTTCTCTCTAGGATATCAATAAACAGTTGTTCCCATTTGGGTAGAATCGTCGACCAGTCACATTGTCCGACTTTTCGACGCGCATTCATGGACAGCCGCTCGGCTAAACCATCCTCGGTTAAGAAACGTTGCACTGCTTTAGTCATTGCTCCCTCATCATCGTCAGGAACAAGAAGCGCGTCGTGCTCGTCCGCGAGTAAATACGGGATACCTCCAACGTTCGTGCTCACAATACACAAGCCACAAGCCATGGCCTCGAGCACACTCACCGGTGTATTGTCTACTCGTGGCGTATTCAGGAGAATATCACCTTTCTGAAGCAAGCGAGGAATTTCTTCCTTCGTAACAGCGCCGGTCCATGTCACCCTCTGGGTGACACCCAGTTCCGCAGCTACCTTCTTTGTTGCTTGAAAACTTCCATCGCCCTTATCGGGCCCCATCATGATTAAACGAACATCCTGGAAGCTCTGTGCCAGATTAGCGACTGCGCGGACAGCGAGCGAAGGATTGTAGATATCGTGAAAAGCCCGTAGCCATACCAGGGTGGGCCCAGGATGCGTTCGATGCTTAAAAGAATACTTCGACAGATCCAATGGATTTGGTAATAAGACCAACTCCTGGCGATAGGGACGCATCTGCTCAAAGAGGTACGCCGACGGCGTGGTCACGATTGATGAGCTTTGTAGTAGGCGTGGGACACGGTTGCCGGTATGCTGAGCAAACACAGGAAGGTTCCCTCCACGAAGCGTCAAGACGTATGGCTTCTTGAGCATTCTTAAGGCCAGGCAGACCAACTCAGCCCATACAAATGCAAGACCGCTATACACATCGACATGCGCGACATCATATCGGTTTCGATGTCGCCATACAGTCAGCAGAAAATCCAGCAATCGTGCTACACGGCCACGGCAGGAGGAGCTCGTGACCACAAGCCAGCCAGCGGTCTTGAGCGCAACGGCAAGATCTTGACCAACCCCATGAGTTCCGCTCAGCCTCGAAAAATAATTGCCGATCAGAAGCACCCCGCGGCGAGGAGTACTCACGACCCTTCTCTGACATTGCTCCTGATACATCATACAATTGAAGTTTTTAAAAGCACTTCACGCGCCCTAGCCGGCGCATGATATTTCCCACATAGTCTATGTGAGTTGCATTTAGGAACTTTTCTTGAAAATATTCGAGTGACCATCATTTCCTATTCATTTCGCTTCATTCATAACCCATTGAGGGCTCTCATCTTTCCAACCGGCCGCGCGGTATGCGTCTAATGTTCTTGCCACAAACGAAGACAACTCAAATTCCTGTTCGGCTTTTTTGCGCGCATTCTTCCCCATCTGCCGACAAAGGTCAGTGTCGGTCAATAATGTCATGATACGATTGACAAGAGCGTCGCTGTCGTCTCGGCGAACCACGAAACCAGTCTTGCCGTCTTGTACAAGATACGGGATCTCTCCCACGTCCGTTGCCACGACCGCCCTTCCTGCTGCCATGGCCTCCATCACGGCATTTGGACACCCCTCACTCTCCGATGTATGGATCAAAAATTTCGCTCCTTGCAAAAATGCGGGAATATCGTGAACTGCGCCTAGAAGCTCGATGGACTGAGAAACGCCCAGGTCTCCTGCCAATTGTTGGAGCACCGGCCGGAGTGGACCATCACCGGCCAGACGAAAGTGCTCATTCTTGATTCCAAGGCTCACGACCTTTTGAACGGCCTTGACCAACCGATCCCATCGCTTAACAACCAACAGAGACCCGACACTGGCCACATAAGCGTTTCCCTCTACCCAACTATCAAAACTTCGAAAACTTGTCAGGTCCAAACCGTTACGTACGATAATGTGTCGCTTCGGGACGAAGAACGAAGAATATCGGCGTGCGTTCTCCGCACATACTGCACTATTGGAAATGTGGCAGTTGGGCCATCGACTATTCAATATTCCTCGTACTTTTCCTCCAGATCGAATACTTCTCGCGACATCGCTGCGCAGAGATCCAATCGCCAGCGCACCAGTCCCGCGCGCTGCACAATCAGCCGCAAAGTTCGTGAAAAATACGTATGAGTGAACGACCTCGGGAGCAAGCGCTCGTGCCATTTTACGCAGTGCTCGAAGCTTAGCGATCGGGGACCACTCGGCAGGTAATCCATAGATCGGAATCTTCAGAGCATCGATAGCTCGATAGTACTTTTCATCTGGGTTATAGTTCCATACCACTACGCAGGGGTAGTACCGGGACCGATCAAGATTCGCGAGCAGATAATAGAGCTGGCGTTCCGCTCCACCAAGCCCAAGTTGTCCGATCACGTACAGAAGTCGACATTTGGCCGGCGCGCTATTGAGCACGATGCCTCGGGTCATAAGTAGCTTACTTGAGGCGCCTCGAGACAAAAAACTTCCCTTCTGCACGGTCCACCCTCGATAATCTATCATTCCTTTTTGTGGACACCACCATGAGTTGCACCGGCGGCCAAGCCAAATACCACCACGACCCATGGCAACATGAACGCCATGTCGAGCGACATTATTTCAAACAACCCGAACGCAACCAACGGAGGAAGCAATACAGCTTCTCCCACCTGCACTTTATGCATAATGGAACGAGCTCCGCGGGCTACGCGAACTAGATAACCAAGAAAGTAGATCACCGGGACGAGTCCCACCCCTAGGGCAATATGGAGAACCGGGTTGTGCGGGTTAATAGCCTTCCCGGATCTAGACCTCATTCTGACGTCATCCAAGCCAAAACCCACCCATGGCGAATCAAGTATCCGTTCCACTGCCGCTGGCCATAGTTTTCCTCGCCCGGACTCTTCTGCCCCTCGAGAAGCATACTGGCCCAGCTCTTCATCAAACACACCGGATGCATAGACCAAACACAACACAAGGACGAACGATACGACGGGGACAAAACTTTGCTTGAGTGCCGATCGAAACCCTACGAGACATGCCAGAACTATTCCCAAGAGTGGGGCACGGCTTACCGTAAGCGTGACAATAAAGAAAGAGCCCAGCGCCACAGCCCATGAGCCAACTTTCAAGAGAGGTGTTCGACATTGAAGGCCCCAAAAGATGAAATATACGGTACAGAAGCCAAACCACATCCCCAGCACATTGGGATTCGAGATCCCTGTTCCTGAAGCCCAAGCCCGCACGACCCCGCCGACATTACGGACACTGATGAAAGGCAAGGAAGCGACTCCGATTGCCAACGCCACCAATGCAAAACGGTGGAGGAAGTTCGGGCGTAGAGCCAGCGTTTGAACAATGATCAGTAACGCAAGCCATCCGACAAAGGCTATGATTTCAGGCATCGCCCCTGCAGTGATGTTATGAAAAATCACCTCTGCTAAAACCACAGAAATTCCGGTGTAGAAGCCCCATGCGGCCGGCTTGCAGAGTGGTATAATTCGTTCACCCATACTCAGCACACAGGCTGCAGCCAAGAGTACCAATATGGCCCCTCCAACTGCCTCTATGACGAGACCCCAGGCGGCACCAAGATGTGCATAGACGAGGCTCACATACCACGCGTACTCCAAGAAGGCTGGAGGATACGCTCCTGTCTTGTTGGCTGTCTGTTTCGCAACTCCTGCTTGGGTAGTATGGAAATTAGGCGTGATTGCCATCAGGCGGCTCCATCACGGCACATCGCCGAATCTGAGTCACTCTCACCCCGCTGTTGATATGCCCAGAACCGCAAACCGCAGATTGCATCACGAACTAGTGGCAGTGGTGGAGTCACAGAGAGGAAGCCTCTACCGACCTGAGACTGCCGACGGTATGGTGTCAGGTCGGACGCCGTATTGCTTGGATCCGCATAATCCGTTCAGCAGATCGACCAGAATCGCATCCTGAGGCCACACGTGCCCTTCATGCCGATTCAACTCAATATCCCAGTAGCCGGGGCAGGAATAGACTAACTGCGCAATGTAACAATAACTGACTTCAAGAATAAGAGGTTGTTGGTCTTCTCCGAAGACAAAGTCAAAGGCCATACTTTGCGATCCGATCTTTCGCGTCACGGCATGCGCAATCTCCACGCACTTTTGATTCACTCTCTTGGGATCATAGACGATGTCACCGCTACCGGAAGCCCGAAAATCACCGGGACGCACGTTCCTTGTATAAGCGAAAGCCCTGTTGCCAATGACGGTCACACGTGTATCGAAATCATTGCCAGGCATGAAGTCTTGGAAGTAGGCATAGCCCTTCTCGTACCCCATCATGTTTTTCTTACCTCGAATCGTTGCCAAGGCTTGGGGAAACCGCTTCACGACATTGAGCAGGTCTCCCCGCCGCCTTGCAGACCGGTAGCGCTTCATGGCGTCCTGCCCATAGTGAGGGATCGGAGAAAATCCAGCTGAAAAAGCGCGCTCCGCCAACGCACGAGCGTCACCAGCATTGCGCACCAGTTTGACGTTGCTAGAGCCGGCCCCCCGACGGAGTTTGAACACCTTCGGGTAGGACGCTTGATCGATCCACTGCAATGTTTCGTCAAGGTCATAGGATACATATGTGGGAACCAACGGAGCACCGATCGCTTCGAGCAGGTATTTTTGGGCCAGTTTATCGTCGAAATACCAGCAGGTAGCGCTGCTTGGAAAAACTTTGACCCCCATTGCCTCCACCGCTATGATGACATGACGAGCTGCTAACTGCTCTCGCGGATCTTCATGACTCCAATGCCAGAGTAAACAGGTACAAGAAGTTAGCTGTCTGATAATGTCTGAGCCAAGACAGTTCACCACCTTGTACGGAATGGCATGCGTCTCGCAGTATGCGATCCAACGGTCAGAAAAACTCTTGGCTCGATGGTGGATGGCTATGTGTCCGGTCATATCGGTTCTCCTAAACAGGCTGAATCTTCTGTTGGCTCAAGCCTTTTAGATCGCATCACCGAGTCTCCTGTCGGACCAATCCTGCCGGCATCGAATCCGACGAACGTGCGACAGCAGTTTCAAATGCCCGAACCGCGGCCATGGGGCTGTGAAGCTCTTCAACATGACGCCGAGCCTTCATCCCCATCTCGCGGAGACGCTCAGGCGAAGTCATGAACGAACGAACCGTGTCGACTGCTCCGTCAACCGTGTCAGTCACCTTTCCCAAATCGCCGTTCCTAATTTTGTGATCAGGATCAATCTGTAGGCTCACCACCGGTGTCCCGGCAGCCCAGGCCTCCAAGAAGACACTAGGAAATCCTTCTCCGTCCGATGTCGAGAGAAGAAGGCCGGCCTCCCCGATAATTTTGAGAGTCTGCTCAGGCGCGACATGGCCCTGGTAGTCCACGTTCGGGAGAGACCTCAGTCGCTTCATGATTCGCTCGATCGTCCCGGCCTCCCAATGACTCAAACTGGGAGCTCCGCAGACGACAAATCGAACCGTCGGCAATCGGCGAGCTATTTCAATCAACAGGTCAGGACGTTTGGCTGGCCTGATGACAGCTACCCAGACGACAGCATTGTTTCTTTCTGAATGTGACACAACAGTCCCCGTCAGGGACACAATACCTGGGAGAGGATACGCCCTTCGCTGCCAACGTAAGGGAAGCTGAACACGCTGGCCTTCATGCTGGACAAAAATGACATCTGAACGCTGAAGCCCCCATGCATAGAGAGGCCACCAATTCCCTCTTCGTGACAGCGCTTTCCGGAGTTGAACGTGGTTATCATGCATCATGGAAAAGGCCGTTCGAACACCAAACCACCGTGCTATTTCTGATGCAGGTCCCCACAGATGATCGGCGCACTGCCAAAAACACCAGTCGGGCTTCTCGCTATGGAGAAACCTGTACCAATCCGACAGGAATGTTCGGTTGCCAATCCCAAGAAAGCGCACACCATCTACCGCTCGTTCATCCCCTGCCGCTAGGGCAGATCGAACGCCGACGGTCACAGACCAGCCCGCACTCGCCAGGGCACGCATCAAATACCACCCATACCGCTCTGCTCCTCCTCTTGCCAATGCATCTCCGGTTGCATATCCATATATAACATCGTTCACATGCACGATTTTCATCGAGCAACCTCCGACTTCACGCCTGTCGGCACAGTAGGCGATTCTACCGTCGGCCCCTTCTCGTGAGACACTCCATTTGTTAATGCAGTAATAAGGTCTGAAATCTGCCGATTGGACGAGTAGGCTTCACAGGCTGAACGATTCGGAATGAGCTCCTCGAGTGTTTCACTGGACCACGCTTCGAGGACCCTCTTGAGCACCCTGACCACTTCTGCTGGGGTATCGGCATCCGCGATCAATGGGCTTCCGACTTGATCAAGGATACGGCGTGTTTCGTCATGAGGCACGATGCCGATAATCGGCCTCCCCGCTTGCAGATAGCCAAACAGTTTAGCCCCAGCGACTAGGTCGTGTGCCGTTCTTCCCGGCATTCGGCCCAACACCAAGAGAGCATGGGCCTCTCGCTGAAGGCAACGTACCTCCGCGCTTGGGATAGGAGGCCTAATTTCACACACGTCGCGTAGGTTTAAGTCGGCCACCCGCTCCGCTAACTGTTGAAGCCCTTCCCCAACAAACAGCATTCGCAACCGAGCAGCCTGAACAGGAGCTTGGCGATTTAGTTGAACTAGACCCTCAAGAAGCGTGTCATACCGATACGTGTTCAGCGTACCCGCATACAGAACCGTACAACGATCCCCTGGCGAATGAACAAAAGGCTCAACTTTCCCCTCGAATCCGTTTGGGATGATATGAATCTTCGTTCTCTCCAACGCTCCCGGGAATGCCTGCAGATACGATTGCGCCACGGACTCGAACATGAATACCACGGCCTGCGCCTCCTTGAAGATTCGACACATGTTCCGGTGATCAACTTCCTTGGCCCAAGCCGGACGCCTCGCTTCATGTGGGTAATATTCCAGCCCCCAAGGGTCGCGAAAATCCAAGACATACGGAATGCCAGTCGCAACAGAGGTTCGGTACGCGACCACACCAGCCGACAACGGCCCAATCGTCGCCCATATCACATTCGGCCGATTCCTCTGACACAAGTCCATGCTTGCCCGAACCGCCGGCCTTATCCACGGCATAGCCATATCAGGACGGTACACCCAACTTTCAGCTATTCTGACCAATTCACGTAATCTTGAGCGCCACTGAGAATGATGTATGGCGACGGCCTGTCGCACTTCCTCCATAGACAAACCTAATATCTTCTTTTGGGTTTGTGTTCCACGTCTACTCTGAAATGCACGCCAGGGATCCCGTCCTTTCGCTCGAACAACCTGAGTCGATGGCGGAATCTGCTCTAAGAGCGCCGGATCGTATCGTTCGTATCGATAGGGTTCGGAAGAGATCACAGTCACACGCCATCCCATCTTCACCAACTCCTTGAGGAAGCGCATCGGACGATAGACGGCAGCGTTTCCCTCGGGAGGGAAATAGTAGGCAATCATGACCACCGACTGGGGGTTCATAGGTACTCGCGTTCGAGCCCTGCAGGCCACTTGTTATAGGTGAGTACGGTCAATACGACAGTGTCTCGAGCAGTCTTCCCTCGCTCTTGGTACACAGTTCTCGATATACCGCTGCAAGCGTCTCAGGATCCCTTGACTTCCGCACATCTCGAAGGGTGAGGGCCTGACGTCGATACCGTGATCCATCAGGTGCCTCCAAGATCTGCTGAAGAATACCGGATAATTCAGAATTGTCATCGAAGAGATACCCAATGTCACCATGCCGTTCAAACATGGCCTCGAACATCGGCATCCTCCTGGCAATGATTGGTTTTTGCCATGCAATCGCATCCAGGAGAACCCCGCTTGCTGAAAGAGTGTAGGGTGCGCGCTCATAGGGCAGGACGACGAAATGAAGCGGTTGAACACCTCGCACAAAGTCCTCACGAGTCAACTGCGAGGCAGCCGGTTGGGTTGCGAGAGCCTCTGTCCCCTTTACACCTTTACTCTCTTCGGGGCATCGTCCGATCACATGGAACTCGGCCCGTCGACCATATTTTGCAGTAATCGCATTGGCAGCTTCGACGAACAGCGGATACCCTTTGCTTTTCAGTGCCGTTCCCAATAATCCAAAACGAATCGGCTCACTGAGATCGATTATTTCGGCTGCTCCTTCAACGGGAGAGATGGGATGTTGGAACGCTTCAATCGATCCATGTAGTTGTGGAAAGTTTTTCAGGACCGTATCACGGATGAACTCTTCGAGAACCAAATACTGAATGTCTTTATTGCCCAATAGACTCAGAGCCGTCTTCATATCCTGCAATCTAAGAATCGGACGCCTGCGCCGCTTCCCCATGACACCACTCACCCCATGGAGCACCATCTGTACCTTTGGAATCTTCGATTGGAACAACCGAGCTACTTTCATCGCTAGGACGGTTGAAGGAAACGCAGACGTCAAAATTAGGCGAGAGGTCGTGCCTTGAGGAATCTCCCTGAATAGGTGCCGAATGGCGCTGAGTTCCCGGATGAATCGTTTACCATAGGTTGGCCCAGGCTGCACTGGTAGGATGTCTTTCCAACCAATCGAATTCGCCAATGCCTGCCCTACTTGCTTCTTGAGTTGTTCGATGTGCGCTTCACCGCCATGAAAGGCCATATCATCCTTTGGAAAGGCCGCCCGAATCGTTGCCAAAAGCCCAGCGTTGAATGGGATGTGAGCGCCACGGTCGAATATCATTTCACAGACAAGAATCATTCTGAAGCACTACTTTCCAAGGAAGTCATGATTGACCAGGAGACTTATGTGCGCGAAAGACTGAGGAATAATTTTTCAAATGCCGCACCCTGTCAATGCTTGGCCTGTATCTCCCACTTTTCACCTAGCTTTCTGTCCCAGCTTTCCGGACGCAACTTCAGGTGGCCCGACGTCGGGGTTAGGGTGAATTCACCGAAGTAGAGCTTCCCATCGATGTTGTATAAATCAACGCGTACGAAATCAAATCCTGCAGAGAGACGAGTGGATAGATCCAGCATCTGCTCGAAATTCTTCGGTTTGGCCACGAATGGTCGGGCTGCTTGATCTCGATAGTAGAGGTCCAATTGATTCCATTGGCGATCAAAGAACGGGTTGATGTCGTGGGCATGATTGTCAACTTGGATCACCAGTGGAATCCCTCCGAAGCACCAAAACCGATAGTCCAACGGCCCACTCCCGTCTTGGTTCTTCAAATACTCCTCGATCATGATCCTCGGCTTGATGTCGTAGTATTGGCCTTCTCGTGCAGCCCAATAGTAGTTCCGCTTCAGCCAGACGGCCAATTTGTTGGTGATATCGGTTTGATCGGCATGTCCTTTGACTACGAGAACCTGTGCGCTCCCATGATTGGTCTTGATCACGTACTCGGCAGGCAAGTTGTCGAACGGAATCAAGAGCGGGTCTTCTCCATGCCAAAAAAGCCTCACTAAGTGCTGCTCTCCGATTTTATCTGCTATGTAGGCTCTCGCTGCGAATTTATCCGACACACGAGCAAAAAATAGATTCGGATCTCGATTCAAGGAAATCATCCTGCAAAACAACTTTTCGGTAAAGCTCTGAGGATTCAGAGTGTCGAGGCGTCTTCCGTGTATGCGCTCGAACCGTTCCAGCAAAATGCGCTCGCCGTCTGATCGGCGCATAAGATACCGCTTCGCCCGGCGTACATTGGCTAAGATCGCATGGGCCCAGGTCACGCGAACCATCTTGCCTATGCGATCCCGATTACTCATCGCGAACTGGAAGTTCGGTACTTCGTTTGAGGTCATACGCTTTTCTATGGTCCATTATCTCGATATTTTCTTGACGATCCGCATCGAGCTCTTGAGTGGGTTCAGCACCAGATCGAGCAGCTCCGCCATCACCGGCTTGGCCACATTTGCATAACTAAGCCGAAGCCCCAGCCTGGCTAGTTCGTCCTGATGGAATTTCCAGAATCCTGCATCTGAGCCATGCAATAGTTTTGCACCAAGGAATCTGTAATACTGCTTCCAGCTTCGCTCGGAGCACTGCCTATATTCCTCATCGTTTAAGTACGTTCGACCATACTTTTTGAGATGTTCAAGTGTCCCCAAATAATCAGTCCCGAATCTCTTTGAAAACGTGCTCTCCGCCTGAACATGTTCCCTCGTAAACGTCAGCACCTGATGCACGAAACCAAAGTCGCGATCTTGAAGAATGTCGAAACATATCTCGATATCACAATGCCGATTACCCTCGTTGTAAACCGCAGAACGTTTCCTCACCTCATCGGAGCAAATCAACGTTGAGGTTGGGGATCCAAACACATAGGGACCCCCAAGAAAAGAGTCCCGACAAATCTCACGACCAGTCAGGACTTTCTTGTCATACGGGATTCCGTCCCAGGACACATGCTCGTTGCGCAGCCCATACGCCCCGACAATCGCGACAGTCGGATGGGCCTCCGCGAGTTCAACCATCCGCTCGATACATTCGGGATACAGCCAGTCATCTGCATGAACCATTTTGCAATATTTACTTTCCTGAGCGATTTTCCGGAACGCTATATTTCCATTCCGATCACAGCCGACAAATTCCGAGTTGTTATGGATGCGGATCCTCTTGTCTTTCTGGGTGTACTGCTCCGCAATTGCTAGAGTTCCATCGGTGCTGCGATTATTAACGATGACATATTCCCAATTCTGGTAGGTCTGCGCTAGCACACTCTCCATGCACTGGGCCAGATACTCCTCACCGTTATAGACAGGCGTCAGAACACTCACGAGTGGTTGATTCTCAGGTTTCATCATTTTCACCGTTACCGGTCAGGACGCCGAACTATCCTATTGAAGGGCAGAGATCGACATGCTCAGAAAAAATAGTGCCACCGCTTTAGCCGACCAAGCTCAGGATCACCTCTCAAACCAACCCTTGTGTGATTGCAGTCAAGATTACCTACCTACCACTATCTGCACCCGCCATTGTATCCCATTTAAGTAGTGGTCTTACCAAGCCGGGGAACTCCCCAGCGTAATCACCGCGCGCCGAGTCTCCATCGGTTGTATCTGTGACGTGGAACGCCACCGCTTGCCGAACTTTGAATTGCCACTCATAGGGCTCTACCGTATCAAGAGCCACATTGGCGATCATCGTTCCTTCGGCAAGGTAGTTCCCGGGAATCCAGGCCGTGCTTCGATAGCGTCCTGGCGGCCGAACACGGTTGCGCCATTCGGGATCTTGTTCAAGTGCTATAAACAGCAGCACCCCTTCATCATTGCAGACGTCAACTGCTCCCCTGAATTTGCAACCAGGTTTAAGCACCTCGTACTCGATCTCTATCCCGACTGGTTTTCGGATATCGATATTGTCGGCATATTGCCCGTCCTCGGTTTTAACTCGCACCGCCCACAACCGCGCAACATCACTCTTGGGTGCCTTCACTGGGTCTAGCCACTCTCGTATCGCCATAGTACCTAGCCCCGAATGCAAGTACCCCTTGACGACATCATGAGGAGACCCGTCAAGGCGTAGTTGCCCGTCCTCTAGATAGATCACTCTCTTACAAAGCCTCGAAATAGCTTGCATGTTATGACTAACGAAAAAGATGGTCCTCCCCTGTTCGGCCACACCTTCCATCTTCCCCAAACACTTCCTTTGAAAGTCAGCGTCACCAACCGCCAAGACCTCATCAACGATCAAAATGTCCGGTTGCAAGTGGGCTGCGACGGCAAACGCCAACCGTAGATACATTCCGCTTGAATAACGTTTGACGGGCGTATCGATGAACTGCTCTACCCCCGAAAACGCCACGATCTCATCAAACTTTCTGGTCACCTCGGCGCGCTTCATACCAAGAATCGTTCCATTCAGGTACACATTCTCACGGCCCGTTAGTTCTGCGCTAAAGCCTGTGCCGACTTCCAGGAGAGAGGACACGCGACCATTGAGTTCAATCCTTCCATGAGTCGGTGCCGTGATCCGTGAAAGTAACTTGAGGAGAGTGCTTTTTCCGGCTCCATTCCGACCGATGATTCCCACCACCTCTCCTTGTTTCACGCCGAATGAGACGTCCTTTAAGGCCCACATCGTGTTGGTAGCACCCGCACCTTCCTGGTGGCCGAATAACGACGTAACTCTGGCAGTGATACGTTCACGCAACGTCACGTACCGCTGTTTCCGCGCACCTATTCTGTACATCTTCGAGAGATGGTTAACCTGTACGGCGATTTCAGTCATATCGATCATTCCTTAGCGGATTCTGTCACGATCCAATTCGAAATGATTATTGAAGGGAGGCCGCGCTAGAGGCGCGAACGAAGAGGCGGCTCCGCGCTTTCGTGATCCTAGTCAAATGACATCGGCAAAATCTCGTTCCATTTTGTTGAAGTACGCGAGGCCTCCGATCAACACCCCGAGAAACACCACGATGCTTGCCCCCATGACTACCAGATCAGGAGCCGCTTTCCCCAGCAAGGCCCAACGAAAGCCCTCAATGACACCGGCCATCGGATTAAGACCATAGAGCAACTTGTACTGTTCAGGTACAAGACTCACAGGATAGACGATCGGAGAAAGAAACATCCATATCTGAATCAAGAACGGAACGGCATGGCCCACATCACGATACTTCACATTGGCCGTCGAAAGAATCAGCCCAACCCCCAAGGCTGTGAGCATCGCGACAAGAATGAATACCGGCAGTGTCAGCAGTTTCCAAGTAAGCGGAATGCCTGCATAGAGCAGCAGGCCGAACAATAATAGGAGCGACAGCGCGAAATCGATCAGTGGCGTGACAATCATTGAGAGAGGCAGCAAAATACGAGGGAAGTAGACTTTGGTCACCAAATTGGCACTGCTCACCAGACTCATTCCTGATCGCGTGATAGCCTGTGAAAAATAGCCCCACGGCAGCAGCGCCGTCAATATAAATGCGGGATACCAGATGCCATCCGACGGCATCTTTGCCAGCCGCCCGAATATCACGGTAAAGATCAGCATGGTGATCAACGGCTGGAGTAATACCCAGCTTACGCCGATCGCTGTCTGTTTGTAACGGACCTTGACTTCCCGTTCGACCAACGTATACAACAACTCCCGATATCCCCAAAGCTCGGCCCAGTCGAGGTCGAGCAGTCCGCTCCGCTTTTCTATGATCAACTTCCGCCTTGACTGACTGGCTAGCGCTTCGGCCTGAACGTGTGATTCCATGCTGGTCCTATTTCCTACTTCCACTCAGCAGTCAAAAACATCCCAACAACATGGCGAGAGAATCGATACTCAACCGCGCCACCACTCCTGTCAACGTTGTTATACCTGTATGAGATATCTCCTATGATGGTCCGGGTCACGTTGTAGCTGAGACCAACTCCCCCTGAAAAGCTTTGAAACGTCGAATCGCTTGTATTTGGGAAGAATTGATTGAGACCATAGGAAGCGCTCCCATCGAGAGTTAATCGTTCATAGATTTTTCGACTAATCCCAACCTGTGCCACATTGCTGAGAATCGCCCCACCCTGAAGAAAAAACGAAGGCCTGGCTTGTCGGAAAAGCGTAACACTAAGTACTGTGTCGCGCTGAGGTGCTGTCGTGACCCTGGCTTGGCCGGATGGGAAGCTTCGACCTGCTGGCTCCACAAAAGTGACACCTCCTTCGACATTAAAACCCCACTCTTGAAATTCCTTCGAGTAGATGCCTGCTAGCGTCACGAGAGTGGTGCTAAACGATCTGCCGCCTTCGGATCGTGACTGAAGAATGAAACTCTGCCGGTACACTGCACCAATGCTGTCGTTTCTGGTCAGTTGATAGCGAGGTCCGCCAAACCAGGTGTGACTATTCGTATCGAAGAAACTTACCCCGGGGACGCTCCCTCCCTGAATTCTCCCCACCCTTCGAAGGGCGAACGTATAGCCGCCCGCCAACGCAAGATCTCTCGACACCGGATATGAGCCAGTCACTGCCGTTGTATTGATAAAGGTGTTTGCCCGAAACCCCTGGATACCGGTGAAGAAAGTGTTGTCTTGGACAACTACGTCCCTCACTCCTGTCAAAAAGCCAGGGGATTGTGGCGTATATCGAAACTGTTCAGTAACACGCAATTTCGCCCCCCTGACATACTGATCTACCCATCGATCCAAGCTGACGTAACCGTTCAGCGTCGCGTTGAAAAAATTCAGGTTTGTGTTGTCCACATACGCATTGAAATCTCCTCCAACTTTCATCTTCGCTTCAATATCACGAGTGTCGTGCTGCAGCTCTGCTGCCCCCCCAACAGTCGTCACAAAGTCATCGAGCTGCGTGCCCTGGGGCAATAGACTTCCGGGCCTATTCCATATATTGGAATCGTACCGTCCCGATACGTTTGCGGAAGGTACGATCGTTGTCTCCGCTTGCACCGAGGCCGGCTGCAATACTCCAGCGCTCAGCAGGAACAAGAGCGCGACCGCCAATCTGATGGTTCGCTCGAGCTCGGCACAACTATAACAGCGCAACAGAATCACTAAACTCCTTTTAGGATTAGGCAGAGAAGACGAGCCCAGGTTGGTTGACATAGATGCTCAATCCGACCATATTACTAATAGGCAAGTCAGGGACACCCAAGCTATCCTTTTGTCGGACGACTTGCACAACACACTCATCACGGCACGACAACTGTATCGCCAGAAGCCAATACAATGTTCCCTGGTTCGCCGCGGCCGCTGACAAGATCATCATAACGCAGCGGAATGTGAATCTCTTGGCGCTTGTGGCCTGGACTTTCAATGACTCGTACAACTTGCAACCTATTCTTACTCGCATAGTTTGTAAAGCCTCCGGCCATGGAAATAGCTTGGAGTACCGTCACGTAGGATTTGAGCTGATACTTGCCGGGCTTTGCAACCTCGCCCAACACGAACACTGAGTAACTGTTGAGTTCCTTGACATTCACCGATACTGAAGGATTCTGTATGTAACCTTTGAGCCGCTCAGTAATCTGGGCAGCAAGCGCCTCGGCCGTAAATCCTGCCGCTTGAACGTCACCGATGATGGGCATTGACACATAGCCATCCGGCCGAATCAACGTAACCCTGGACAAATCTGGGTTCTTCCACACATTAATTTCTATCTCATCCTCAGAGCCAAGAAGGAATTCGGTAGGAACGTCAGACGCCTTGTATTCTCTCGATGTCACAGGTCCGAGACAACCCGTTTGGACAATCAGGGAACCCAACAAAAGCCCTATAGAGAAAGTCCTCATCGTCGATCGACCAGACATTCTTATAAAAAGCGCGTAGTTGTCCACCGTCATCCTTTCTGTCATTCCCCTATCGACCTGGGAAGACCACCATCGACTCACTCGGAACGACAAGCGTATCACCGGGTTTGAGTTCAAAATTATCGCTGATCCCGCTACGAAGCACGATATCGTCATAGCTCGCCGTGAATCGCTTCATGCCTGGGGCCGTTTCTATAAATCGAAAAATGACAATCTGATTTCTTGCCGCAGTCTCCTTAAACCCACCTGCGATCGTAATGCCCTGCAAGAGCGTCGTTTTGCTTTTTAACGGATACTTCCCGGGATTTGCGACCTCACCGAGCAAAAAGATGTTTGAACTGTTGACCTGATTTAAGCTGATAGCGACAACCGGATTTTGAACATATTCTTTCAATTTTACCGTCATTTCATCAGCCAATTGCGTAGGAGTTTTCCCTACTGCCACGATGTCACGAATGATCGGCATGGAAATCCTTCCATCAGGACGGACTTGCAGCTGTTTCGATAGGTCAGGATTCCTCCACACGGTAATGTCCAACACATCTTCGGCACCGATGATGTATTCATTGCTGACCGCATTTGAAAGCTTCTCGATTAGCGGCACTGCCACGGTCGACTCCTTGTTCAGCTCCTTATTCATCTGCGCCGCCACTTTTTCGCCTTGACTTGCAGAAGCAAGAGAGAATGTGGCATCAGTCAAGGAGTTTCCCTGCCCCGCGACCGGCATAGCGATATGAGTTTCACACCATCCGAACTCAGCGCTAAGTCCAAGCAAGAAAACGACCAGTATGACACACCGGGTGCAATTCATGATTCTTGTCTCCTTCTCTGAGTCCAGCACCCACCATTCATCAACGTTGCACATGACTCAACTTTCCCGTTTGAATCAATATTGCAACTAATCTGCACTTCCTGACACACAATTCCAAACATAAGCATTGCTGTGCTCCCCAGATGCTACCGTCCCGCCATCGCCGAAGGAATCCCAGTAAACTCTATCACAGGATGCGGATTGGTGCCGCGAACAGCCTCTAAGTAGCGCTGCTGAATCGCGCCAAGAATCGGCGACTTCTCAGGCAGTGTGTATTCATCAATCGATGTTACCAATGTCACCTCATGAAGTGTGCCGCACACACCAAGCTCATCCGCGACCAACAACTCGGTTCGGTCTATGGGACGGCGAATAAATTCTACTCCCAGAGATTGTGCAAGCGATTCCACTATATCGAGCGTGATGCTTTCCAGAGCACCTTCGGTGGCAGGTGGCGTTACGATGGTATCCCCTCTGACCATGAGAATGCACGATGCCGTCGCCTCAGCGACACGCCCCGACTGATTAAGTAACACCATATCTTCATAATCTCTTGACTTTCCTTCAAGACGTGCCAAGAGGGACACTTGATAATTGCTCCCGGTCTTTATTCGAGCTGGTAAAGCGATGTCACTGCTTCGTCGCCAAGTGCTCACTCCTATTCGAATCGACCGCGGAGTCGCCCTATCCTGATGGTAGGCAGTCAGGACCAGGTCGGCAACAGTATTCTCACCCCAATGACCCTCTGTGACAAACAGAGTAGTCCGCACCCACATGTCGCGATCGGGAGTAAGTAACGCTCCGATCAGTTGATTGATGGCATCACGATATTCCTCGAAACTGTACTCACAGGGAATATGGAGCAGGCGGGCAGATCTTTTGAGTCGTTCATAATGCTGCCGCATCATGATAATTTTGAATTGTCCATCTGGTTGCCAATATCCCTTGAGCCCCTCGAATACATTTCGCCCACGGGTGACTGCTTCGCACCCGATGTGAAGCGTGGCTTGATCCCAGGGGATGAGCCTTCCTTTCATGTAAGCGACTGCGGGCTTTTGTAGTTGTGTCACGTACTCCTCCTCCGATATAGCGATGCCCTTAAAAGGCACGAAAACAGGGAACGAATCGTTCAATAATATCTAGCAGATCGCTAGAGAGCTATCGAACACCGTCGAGAAATAACCTTTGCCTCCCCAGAAGTTGCGCCACAGCAGAAGCAACCTGCCGCAGAAATAACCTCCTACCACATCACCTCTTTAAGCATCTATATTCTTCTGAATGAGTATATTCTTCCGAATGAGCTCATGAGAAACCAACATCAACGATCGCGCTTCTCCTCCATTGAATATACAAGCTTTCCCTCACTAGCCGTTTCATCATCGTAGATCGCAACCAACTCATCGGGCACGTGTGCAAGGTCGGTTACTCGAAGATAATCTCTCATTGTCGTTCCGGTACACGCTTCGTCGATTCGAGGAGCGCCGATCCTTCTCTCCACATCATCAAGATTCACCACGCGAAAATCGATGCTGAAGCGAGTCTTACCAGATGTATTGGGCACACTTGAATGCATCTGGGCCCCAGAAAACAGAATGATGCCACCAGCCTGAACGATCAGACGAATCTGAGGATCGAGCACGAGCGGTTCAGTCGGTTTCGGCAGCGGCCTGGGATCTTCCTTCAGGAATTTTCCGACATGCGATCCTCGGTTTTGCTGATTCCACAGATAGTAATTGTATCCCTCAGAACTATTCTTCACTGGAACATTCCAATACTGTGGGTGAAAAGCCATGGCATTGCTTGACACGATGTCATAGATCGGAATCCACCAATTTATCTGACAAGGGGGTGCCGAATACCATGTATCACGATGAGGATGCCAGGCATAGGCGATTCCGGTCGTTAGATAATTATCGCTGGTGGAGCTTCGCATCTTTGGTACATCGAAATATGTTTTCCCCAGATCACAACCCATCTCTGTGAAAATATCGTGCATGAGCGCTTTAGATTCGGGATGGTGTATGAAGGTCGGTTTCAACTTCACCAGGATATCGGCGTACCGCTCCACAGGAAGATGGAGTTGAGCAGTCTCCGGATCATAGGGCTCGAACGCCTCCTTGATCAACCGTCTGGCAAACTCGATAAACTCAAGTGTGCTCTTCCGAGGAGAGTATACAAGGAGCTGACCTTGATACAACTCTTCGCGGCGCCGCTGGTCCGAAAATGGAGGGTCATAATAAATGGTGGTCATGATCGCTTCTCCATTACGCTAAGCGTTTCCTAGCCTCTGAGATTCTTTCAATAACCCGACTTCCATGAGAGATTCAGCTGCGGATCGAATTTTATCGAACGGAAGGTCGGCTGACTCTGCAATATCAAGCAGGGTATGGTAACCATCAGACCCATTCAACACCCATAGAAGTGCCAATTCCCTTGAGTGATTTTCCTGCTGACCGGCGACAGAGCGATAAAGTCCCCGCCGCCCCAATTGCGGCTCGCATTTTGGATTCTGATTCAGATAAATCCGATTCCCTTCCAATAACTCGAGTACCTCTAGGCATCGGCCATACGAATCAACCAGAGACTCTGTCTTCACGAAATCCAGATTGTCTGCGGACGAGTGGTATTCAGGATATTCCCCATGTGGGGTCCGCATAAAACACCCAACAGGCAGATCAAAGCCCGGAGAACAGTACTGTCGCTCATCATACCCATACGGAAAGAAGTTAATAATGGCATGCGGGTTCCCGGAATGCTTCAGCACATGCGCCATGGCGCGATCGATATCGGCATTGCCTCGACGACTCTTCTTATACGTAACATTTCCGGCATCACCCACTCCTGTCAAGACCAGTCCATGCTTAATACGAGACACCTGCTGTTCATTTCGTGCTAGCCATGTGATTGAGCCAATGGTCCCTGGAATGAAGAGAAACCGGTAAGAATATCGCCGTGATCGAGCGGCCATGGTCTGAGCCAGACTCACCGCTACGGCAATACCGGAAAGATTGTCATTACATAGTGAAGGGTGACAGACATGACACGATAAGAGAATTTCTTCTAAATTCTCTCCCGGCAAGCAGATTTCCCCATATGTTAGTGACCCACTCCTAAGACTGGAATCGATGACCACATCAAATTCCTCTTCCTTCCGCAGCTCCAATAACTGCTTTTCACTCAAACAGAAACCCCAGTTCTCCTTATAGTAGGAGGTCCGATAGGGGATCCACTCCGGGTGGTCTGGCAGAGTGAACAGGTGAGGCCTGAGTTCGGACAAGGTCATCTTCTTCCTAATGGGCAAGCTATAGTTCATCAAATGCAAGTTATGTACCTTGAAGTCAACGATCCGCTTCCCGGCCTTATTCATTATATAGGCATCTGTTACATTCCATTCCAGAGGCACTGTCCAATCGAATACCTTGGTTCCGCTAGAAACTTCGTGCATTTCAAGTGGGAGAATCTTTTGGAGCAATCGAAGAGTTTCTCGTACCCCATCCCCGGTAATACTTCGACAGATTGGATAGAGCTGGACCATGAATTCATACATCGCTTTGCCCAACGCTTGATTCGTCGATGTCGTTAGTCGGTCAGCTAGATGCATGGTTCTACGCGCCATTCTTGGTGAATGCCGACCATGCTCGATCCTTGTCCGACATGATCACGATGGGTTCAGGCCAGGCGATCTTGAATGCGGGGTCATCCCATCGAAATCCTTGAGAACTGGAAGGAGCATAGAACTCGGACATATGATAGGAGACTGCACTAGCTGGCTCAAGCGTGAGAAACCCATGAGCACACTGTTTCGGAATATAGACAGCCTGACCATTGTCCGCCGATAATTTTATTCCAACATACTCGCAATACGTCGGTGACTTAGGTCGCAAGTCGACAATCACATCATAGATGGCCCCCGACGTACAACGGACCAATTTCACTTCCTCGTTCGGAGCAGCCTGGTAGTGCAGCCCCCGCAAGGTGCCTCTGCGCGTATTCACCGAAACGCTTGACTGGACCCAATTCACCGCAAGTCCATGTGCCTCGAACTCTCGCTGGCACCAGGTCCTCATGAATATCCCTCTCTCGTCCCGGATCGGTTCAGGATCAATTAGGAATACACCACCGAGGACAGTTTCCGTAAAAATCATGCACATACTCGAATCTCGGGAATAGGGACGACAAACTTTCCTCCCCACTCTCGGATATGACTCATCTGCTGCATCACTTCCTCTCGGATATTCCATGGCAAGATCAGGAGATAATCGGGGCGTGTCTGACAGACTCGCTCGGGCTCATAAATCGGAATGTGTACTCCTGGCAGAAAAAGCCCTTGCTTGTGCGGGCTCCGATCGACCGTGTACTCAATAAGGTCTGTGCGAACACCGCAATAATTGAGTAGGGTATTACCTTTTGCCGGGGCGCCATATCCGACGACACGCTTCCCTTCCTGCTTGGCCGAGATGAGAAAAGAGAGCAAATTCCTTCTCGTTGCTTCGACTTGAGGACCGAACGAAAGATACTGCGCCAACCCACCAAAGCCACCCTTCTCTTCTCGAGACTTTAGTTCCTTGGCCCGGAGGGCAACAGGTCTAGAGACGTCGTCATCGTGACAAGCATAGATTCTGAGGGACCCACCATGAGTCTGCAGCTCTTCCACATCGAACAGTTTCATTCCATGACGAGCAAACACACGCTCAACCGCCAAGAAGGAAAAATAGGAAAAGTGTTCGTGATAGATCGTATCAAACTGGTTCAGCTGCATAAGCTGAAGCAGGTGAGGAAACTCCATCGTAATGAGCCCCCCAGGCCTCAGCAGTACCTTAAGCCCTTTCACAAAATCGTTCAATTCAGGGACATGAGCTAGCACATTGTTGCCGATAATCAGATCAGCCCCCCAACCTTCTGTCACTTGGTCGAGTGCTGTCTTTTCGCCGAAGAAAGCCACTTTGGTATTGATTCCTTTCTTCTTCGCAACCTCGGCTACATTCGCCGCAGGCTCTACTCCCAGTACGGGAATGCCACGCGTCACGAAGTTTTGCAGAAGGTATCCGTCGTTGCTGGCGATCTCCACCACTCTGGAGTTCCGATCCAATCTGAACCGTTCGACGATCATGTCCACATAGGCTTTCGCGTGAGCCAACCACGAATCCGAAAAAGATGAGAAATACGCATAGTCTGAAAACATATCGTGCGGCGTTGAGAATTGCTCTAACTGAACCAGTAAACACTGCTCACAAACATACACGTGCAACGGATAGAAAGGCTCCATGCGATTCAGCTGTTCGGGCTTAATGTAAGAATTGGCCAATGGAGACATGCCAAGATCGATGAACGTCTTCTCGAGCATCGTACCGCATGACCGACACCCTGATTGCCCCATGCCGACATCTCCTCTTACTTGCGAATGATAATGCGCCAGACCCGATACCCAACGCGACAACCGATCACATCACCCAGTGATTTTCTCTTTCCACACCAGTTCGTCTGCCAGCTGCCCACTTTCCCGCAGTCGTCTTAAAGTGACCAGTCTTATCAACTCACCTGTTCGAAACTCAGGGTCGCGAAACTGCATGGCCATGAGTCCATCACGGAGATCCTTCACAGCATTCTCAAGATCAACCATAGGAAGAAACCCTTGCGCGAGCTTAGAGAACTTGTCGAAATTCACTTGATAGGAGCGCTTGTCCGGCTGTGCATCTTTATTGATCGAGACCTCCACATTGGGCACAAGGCGGGCTACTGCCGCTGCCAAATCCTTAACTTGATAATTCCATACATCGCTACCCACGTTAATCGTCAAAAAGAATCCGCCATCTCGATAGTCGCGCTGCACGGCCCAATCGATCGCTCGCGCCATGTCCTTGACATGGATCAATGGACGCCATGGCGTCCCATCACTGAGGATATTGATGCGTTTAGTTACAAGCGCACTGGCCACAAAATCGTTCAACACGAGATCAAGCCTCAGACGGTCGCTCATGCCACATGCGGTCGCGAACCGGAGACAGGTTACCGTGAAAGTCTCTGAGGCAAGTGAAGCCAGGTCTCGTTCCGTATTAACCTTCGATTTGGCATATGCAGTGAGGGGATTAAGCGCATCTTCCTCTCGCCGTGGACCGCCTTCAGCAAATCCATACACACTGCAGCTTGACGCAAACACGAATGTCTTAACACCTGCTCCTTTCGCTTTTTCGGCAAGATCGATGCTAGCCTGATAGTTGATATCCAGAGTTACGCCTTCAAAAGTGGCGCCCATCGGATCGTTTGAGATTGCACAGAGATGTACGATGGCGTCAATTCCTTGCAGGATACTTTCAGGCACCCGTCGGATATCCCCGAAGTATTGCACATCGGCCCAACTTTCCGGTACTCGCGTTGCACCGGTTAAACAATGCGCGAAGTAGCCTATGTCGTAGCCAATGAGCGTTGCCTGAGTATGGGATTCTCGTAAACGGCGCAACACTAATGGTCCAACATAGCCCATGTTTCCGGTGACCAAGATCTTCATGTCGTACTCCCTAGATTAAGCCGATCAGCTTTACCGCCGACAGACTTTAGGTGTGAAACGGTCTACTAAATGCTGGCGAGACTTCCCATAGCAAGGCATCAATACCAGTTGGCCTTATCGCATGATCGCTCCAGGAGGTTCCCTGCGTTCCCTTCCTTGCACAACATACCGCAAGAACGTCTTCATATTTTTCCCAACAGTGACATGAAAGAAAGAATGCGATGATGATCGAAGAAGTATTCTTACCACATCTTCCAAGGTGCCTTCGACGACTGCCACAGTTCTTCTAAGTAATTCTTCTCACGCAGCGTATCCATACAGGACCAGAAACGATCATGCCGATAACCCATTAATTGATTATCTTTCGTGAGTTGCTGAATCGGATCTCTCTCCCACACAGTTTCGTTACCCTTAATATAGTCAATGGCCTTGGGCTCAAGAATATAGAAACCACCGTTGATCCAGCCTTCATCCCCATGAGGCTTTTCTTTGAAGTCGACGATATGATCTTGATCGAATACAAGACGCCCAAATCTAGAAGGAGGCAAAACAGACGTCACCGTGGCCAACTTTCCGTGAGACTTGTGGAACTTAATAGTGGCTTGAATGTCGACGTCTGAAACTCCATCTCCATATGTAAACAAAAACGTTTCATCCTCGCCGATCCACTTCTTCAGCTGTTTAAGTCGCCCTCCTGTCTGTGTATGTAGGCCAGTATCCACTAAGTGCACTTTCCAATCCTCATGCTGTTTCCCGTCATGAATCGTTGTCTTCCCGCTTCCAAGATCGACTGAAATATCCTTATTAAACGCATAAAAGTTCAGGAAGTATTCCTTGATCATTTCCCCCTTGTAGCCAAGCGCAATAATGAATTCCTTTATGCCATGGGCGGAATAGATCTTCATGATATGCCATAAAATCGGTTTCCCCCCGATTTCGACCATTGGCTTTGGCCGCATGCTGGTTTCTTCAGAAAGTCGAGTTCCCATTCCTCCCGCAAGAATTACCGCCTTCAAAGTTCCTTCCTCCTTTCCCTAAGCCAGAAGCCTAAATGCCTCAGGTATTCTCACGTAAATCTTACCTAATTGTCTAAAAATTTTGATGTGCACTCGACTAAGCAGCCACATATGGAACGAGCTTTTCGACTTCGATCACAACTCGAGCTTGAAGTGCCAATGTATGGAGGAGCACCATAGCCCTCTGTCGACCAGGCATTCCCCCGACGAAAACGGCCTCGAGCCCACTCAGCGGACCTCCTTGTATATGAACACGTTGGCCATGTCCTAACCTCTCAGGCCTTTGCAATATATCTGTTTCTGAGCTGGTAACTTTTGATCTAATGGAGTCAATCATCGCGGAATCAACCTCCATTGGCCTGGAACCAAATCCTACAATCTTCCGAACACCTCTGGCATAATTCACAGTCCGATAATGTTGTGCAAGATCAATTCGAACAAACATATACCCAGGGAAGAGAGGACTGACGGCAGTTATTATCTGGTTACGAACAATCCTACGTTCTTTCAGTAGTGGTAGATAACACTCAATCCCTGAATACGCGATATTCCGTTCAGCGTGCTTTTCATGATTGGCTTTTGTACTCACGACATACCAGCGTAGCTCTTGAATTTGCGATGATTGAATATCGTTCATAGTATCCATTTACTCACTCCACCGCACGAGCTACCGCCAATTCCGGCACAGCCGGATTACCAGCGGAACAAAGACACGACCAGAAAATTACTCAGAAGTCAGTAACTTAGACAACATAAACAGCCCTGTAACCCGCATGAATGTTGGATGTGCTGTCGTTCAAATTGCTGACTTCTGAGTAACTTGAACACCCGGTCGTCAATAAAGAAACAAGAATGGCGAGACCTTAAACAGCCCCCCCCAATAGTTCATCTGTTGATGAGAAGGCCAGACTTTTAAAACTTCTTGATAACCACATTCACTCATCCTACATACCTAATCTACTATAAACATCAGGAGGCATGCTAAGCTGGAGACTAGCATACCCGTTATGGAGTCAACGATCAAAACATAAACTTCAAGCCCACGAAATAGGCCGTCTCGCTATTTTTAGGTCTCCCAAATGGAAGCTTTCTAGTCCAACGCACCTCAGCAAGTGTCGGAGCTTCCGCTCTAGTTATCGGTGTTGGCGCATGAACTTTCAGCACCTGTTTGATGTCCGGAGCATGATCCATGAGCACTAGCATACCCCCATTACTAATATTCAAAGACAATGCCCTCTTTTCTTTGGCAATATCACCGGTCCCCTCATCTGCGACTGATACTTCATAAATGATAGTCCTGAGCAACGCCGCTCTATCCCCATGGCTTTCATGACTATCCACTATTGGCTACTCCCATTCTGTTGATACCACGTCAATCCCTCCTCAGCAAGGTGTCTTGGTCCTAGATTCACCTTATTTCGCAGTTAATTAGCCCTGCTATAACTGCAGACATCCACATATCGACTAGGTCTTCCTTGTGATTCTCAACCCTGATGCAGGTGAATAGTATGGTCCACCGCCGGAATCAACAATACCGATGACGTAGGCCGCTTTCTCAAAGGTATTATGTTGACTCCCTCGAAAGGGTTAGGTACTATTCCTGTATACTTTAAGGAGGCACGGTCGGTCTCATTCAAGTTGTCGAGCCCAAAGGTTAATCCTGATCGCGCGCAGAAAGAACGATAGTGGAATCTCGTAACTCTATGACCGATCCATCCAAAGGTATCGACCAAACAGATGCCCTCGCTGATCAGAGGGCCGGGTCTGGCATTGTTGTGCTATCAACATCCATGCAGCTTTTACATATGAATCGGCAAGCCACAGAACTTGCCAAGAAGATCAACGCTGCCGAGCATGGAGGCAATGCCTCGATTTCAGCGCGCGGAGTTCTCCCAACAGCGCTGACTGAACTCTGTGCAGAAATCATCAAAGCGCTTCATATCCGAACAGAAGCCAAAGACTGGGAACAATTCGAACTAAAGCGTGTGACGGGTGACCCTAATCAGCCAATCCTCCTGAGGGGGTTTGGTTTGCCCGATCGAGGAGGCATTCAATACGCCAGGTTGGTAGTTACCATGGAAGAGTTGGGGCGAAAACAAAACCTGAATACGGAGCATGCTCGAGAACGTTTCCAGTTAACAAACCGTGAGCAGTCAGTAGTTGAACATTTGGCAAAGGGGTGGACGAATAAAGAAATTGCCAATGCCCTCCAGATCACAGAGCAGACCGTAAAAGAACACATCAAACATATCATGCGAAAAACGAACGCTACCACTCGGACAGGCATTCTTGTCCAAATCTTTAATTCCTAATCCTCCCTCATAACAAGCCACGTTCACAACGATCTTTCTTGACTGTGTCAATAACACTACAGTGAGTTGTGATTGACACATTCCTTCGCCATTTAAAATCATCAATATTTGTAATTTTCAATTCAATTTGAATAGTTATAAATTAGGCCTAGTATTTGCAAAACTTCCACTCGTATTGAAGGAGAAGATCGATGAAGCGTGGTGACGCGGTCGGAAAACACTTGAGACTAGGCCTTCTTGCCATGGGAGTGATGGTTATGGTCACGGGGTGCACAAGCAGCCCCTCAACCCAGATATCAGAATCAGGAAATAGTGGGTTTATGTCGTTGTGGAACACATACGCAGATTGCAAGTCAACTTCCGATTTCGTCCAAGCTGAATCGGACTTGAAGCAGCTTCGCTCGGCCCACGTACAGGAACCAGGGGGGTATGAAGGATTTGTTCTTCCACTACCCGCCCGTATTGAACGCCTAGTGTCCAACCCAACTAGTCGGGTTGCTGTTGATGTCGAGGCTATGGTTTCCGCCTGTGCTTTACATGCTGGAGAATTAGCCTTGGATCAAGGGCACATCGATATCGCTCGTGACCTTTTTCTTTCCGTTATCACCCTCCATGATGGCGAAAACTCGTACTACGTACTAAAAGCCAGGACTTTGCTGGGAAGACTCGGACAAGGAGTTAACGTTTCTTTGAACGCTCGTTAGCCCCCTCCTCTTATCTCTTACCATAGCCCGATAGAGATTGATGTATTGCTAGGCCGATCCCTTTCAGAATAGATCTGTACCCATTCCAGATCTGACCAATGAGTTCCACGTTTCGAGCTTCTCATACCCACGAAGGGGACTATTGAATAGAGCGACGTGGAGCCTTTTCGTACGGCGATGCGAACAACACTTTTGGTCAAGGCTCTCGGGGCCGCTATCTCTTTGAGGTGCTGTCTGTGGGGTGGCCATGCGACCCTCTCTATGAGGTCGGGGCCTCTCTCTTGAGAGATCAGTTCCGTTGGCCCCCGTCATGGTGAGGCCTCCACCAATTCCGCGTCGAGGACGACCACCCGTTTGAGGTTAAACACCCTCGTCTGCAAGAAGGCCGAGAATTGATTCTTGGCCACGCCGCGGTAACGCACCCGCTTCGTGCGCTCGCAAGTGCGTATACCACCGATCGCGATCTCGATTCTTGGATCGCATATTGTTCCGTTGAATGGCCGCGAGATGACAGTTCCGTTGGGCGGCAGTCTGCCGAGCGGGAGCCGTACAATAGCCTGTATCTCCATAGATCGCCCCTTGGGTGGGGCAGACATGCCGTAGACCTTGAGCATCGGGCAAATTGGCCGAGGTGGTGGCCATCGTGTTGATCAGCCCGGATTGCCTATCCACACTGACATGCTCTTTAGAGCCGTACCAATATTTCTTCTTGCCCTTACACCGAATCCAGGCTTGCGTATCCACCGCCACTTTCGGCAGCACCGTGTTGTTCAGCTTCTCGATGTGCTGTTGGCGCGCGTTATCGCGCTCTTCCCACAGCGTGGCTTTGGCAATCAGATGCGGGGCATCCACAACGGTGAAGACTGCACTCATGAGTCCCGCCGCTTTGAGCTGTTCGCGCATCGTGGCAAAGAGTTGGGAGAGGCGAGTCGGCCCGATGCGGGAGCGAACACGACTGAACAGGCTGTCTTCAGGCGTGGGTTCCGACACGATGAACCCACACCGCCATTTAGCAGCCAGATCTTCTTCCAGATACCGCTCCAGCTCCTGATCAGAGAGGTCTTCCATAAATTGCACGAGCAGACAGCGAAAAAGCCGCCCCACCCCATACCCATCGGCCCCGTTGAGATGACTCACGGCGGCCACGACTTCGGTGGCATCCGGCAGAGAGACGTGAAACCGCCGGTACAGGTGCGTGGACGAGACGAGACTGTCGAGATCGACCAGTTCCATTTGAGACATACACAGCTCCAGCGCAAAGAGGGAGGGAGCGAACCATGGACGAGGCGCAGTATACCAAAACTTCAATCAACGCCCATTTATTCAACAATCCCCTATTGCCAACGCCGTGACGACATCGGCCAATCCTCTTGTCTTT
>Ga0224510_10000514_pt1 | contig 29364 bp, 20 predicted proteins | sample SF_May12_sed_USG_FD_170161 | JGI IMG/M metagenome (GOLD analysis project Ga0224510, IMG submission 170161) | Sediment microbial communities from San Francisco Bay, California, United States - SF_May12_sed_USGS_4_1 | ecosystem: Environmental > Aquatic > Marine > Sediment | place: USA: California... | reverse complement strand
AAAAAAGCTGGCATGAAGTGGAGTATCGAAGGGGCCAATGCGATAGCATTTTTACGCACCCAGTACCTCTCCGGCAACTGGGAGAATTTTGCGTGGGCAGCGTAACCATACTTCCTTACGCACACCCTCTTTAATATGTAGATCCAGATATAAAAAGGGTTTGACAGCTTGTTCACAGGTTTCACAGTCTACTTTAACATTTTCCATCGTATTGGGAATGTAATCATTTTAAAAAAAGAAGATAAAATAGAATTTTTGGTATAAATATGTTTAAAAAAGGAGATTATGTCGTTTATCCCATGCACGGTGTCGGTAATATTGTGGATATTGCCACCAAGACCGTGTTAAAAGAAGAGCAGAATTATTATGTTGTTGAATTGATCAATACCAAAATGCGGGTCATGGTACCCGTAGCCAAAGCGGAAGAAATTGGCTTGCGTCATATTATTAAAAAAAACGAAGTAGCCAAGATTATAAAATTACTACAGGAAGAATTTATAGAACAGGAAGAAGATTGGAAAATACGGTACCAGAACAACCTGCTGAAGGTAAAATCCGGTTCCATTTTGTCGGTCTCGGAAGTCTGCCGTAATTTATATAAACGCGCCCGCGATAAAGAACTGTCCATTATGGAAAGAAAACTGTATGAATCTGCGTACAGTCTCGTGATCAACGAAGTTGCCCTGGCAAAGAATATTCAAGTGGAAGAAGCCGGCAACATGATCTCAGAAGTTCTGTCAGGCTGATGCTCTTGTTGAAAACCGTCCAGGGTCGAGACTTACCCCAACCCTGGACAAACCGGAAATCGATATAATCCCGCCTTTAAATCTACAAATATTCTAGGGTTATCCTGTGCGAGTTTTTATGCCTGGCGTAAAAAGTATTCGCCCGGAAAACCATAACTTCATGGAAGGAAGAGGAAAATTATGGCGAAAATTTATATATACATCATTTCTTTGATCACCGCATCTGCAATTTACCTTTTGACAAATTCGACTACGGGGCTTGTTATTGCCCTGGCGTCGGCGGCAATCTTAAGTGCGATCCCTTTTGCGATTGATGTATTCAAAGACAAGAACACGCTCACGAACATGTTTGCAACGACCGCGGGTATTATCCTTTCCCTCATCGGGTTTGGCGCCATTTTACCGCTTTTGCGAAGCGTTCCCGAATTTGCCCAGTATGGCATTCTGGGTTTTATGATCGTCAGCGTCAGCTACGTCTTTTACAAGTACCAGCAGGAAGTCGGCTTTCACCTGGCCTCGGGCCCCGGCAAACCCGGCGAAGTGATTGAACCCACGGGCAAGATCGTCACCCCCAAGATTTTAGACACCAGCATCGTCATCGACGGGCGAATCATCGACCTGGCCTCGACGGGCTTTATCGAAGGGCCGCTCATTGTGCCAAACTTCGTGCTTCGTGAAATTCAGCTGATCTCGGATTCTGCCGACGCGATTAAGCGAAACCGGGGTCGCCGAGGTCTGGACATGCTCAACACCCTGCAAAAACGGCCCGACCTTGAGGTAAAAATTTCCTATTTGGACTACACCGAGACTCGCGAAGTTGACGCCAAGTTAATTCGCCTGGCCAAGGAACTCAAGGGCAAGCTGATCACCAACGACTTTAACTTAAACAAGGTCGCCGAGTTGCAGGACATCGAAGTGCTCAACATCAACAACCTGGCCAATGCCCTGAAACCGGTCGTACTGCCCGGCGAAGAGATGGACGTTCAGGTCGTAAAAGAAGGCAAGGACGAAAACCAGGGAATCGGTTACCTCGACGACGGCACCATGGTGGTTATCGAAAACGGCGGCAAGATGCTGGGTAAACGACTCAAGGTCAACGTCACCAGCGTTATACAGACCAATGCCGGCAAGATGATCTTCACCAAGGTGATCGTCAAGGGTTGATGATTTCAAAAACCCGGCATACGACGCTTATATTGCTACTTGGGGGAACCGGCAGTCGATTCGACGCCGGGACCCCCAAACAATTTCTCAGACTCCTCGACGACGAAACGCCGCTGTTTATGCAGTCTTTACGGGCGATTCACAAACACCTTATCATAGACCACCTGATTCTGGCGGTAAACAAAGAGTATCTTCAAAGTACCGACCTGCTGGAGCCTGTTGAGGCCCTTAAAAAAGCCAACCCGGAAATGAAGATCGATATTGTCGAAGGGGGCCGCACCCGGCACGAGAGCTTTAAAAACGCCGCGGCAAAAATCATCTCCAACGAGAGTCATGCGCTGCTGCTTCATGACGCCAACCGGCCGTTTATTTCGGATTCCTTCGGGGCGGCGATTGCACAACAGGTTTCGCTTCTTTCAACAGAAAAAACCTGCCTAATACCGGTAATACCTTCGGTAGATTCGTTGTGCAAGGTCTCGGAAATGGGGAAAGTCGTAAACTACCTTTCACGGGAAACCACCTGTAGAATTCAGACACCCCAATTGATCTACGCTCCCGCCCTCAAAGAGGCGCTGAAAAAATCTCAGAACTTTCACCCGGACTCAGGCGACATCTCAAATGTGGACTACACCGACGAGGGTTCCTTCATGCTCGGCATGGGCTTTGACGTCTACACCTTCCCCGGCGACCCGGCAAATATCAAGATCACAACCAGAGGAGACCTCCGGTGAATTTTCGCATTGGGTCAGGTTATGACGTTCACAGGACCCGCCCCGGAAACGGCGTATACCTTGGCGGGGTCCTGATCGAAACCGACATTTCGCTGGTGGGCCATTCCGATGCCGACGTCTTGATTCACGCCATATGCGACGCCGTCTACGGAGCCCTGGCCTGCGGCGACATCGGGCAGCACTTCCCCGACACATTGGCCGAAAACAAGGGCCGCCCCAGCGCCGATTTTTTAAAACACGCCGTAGGGCTGTTAGACGAAAAAGGCTACGCGATTTCAAACCTCGACGCCACCATCATCTGCGAAAAACCCCGGATATCGCCCCACCGTGAAACCATTCGAAAAAACCTTTCTACCTTGATGAACCTCGATCTCGACCAGGTGGGCATCAAAGCAACCACAACCGAAAAACTCGGCTTTACCGGCCGCGGCGAGGGAATCGCGGCCATGGCCAGTGTATTAATTTTTAGAAAATAGTAACGTCACGGTTTGTATTGGACTTCCCACATGTCGTGCAGGTTGCATTTGATGACAACGTAAAGCTTTTTGTAATCACCATCGGGCAGGGGCAGCGTCGCCTCGGGTGCCTGGGACCTGCCGAGTGATTTTTTCACAAGTTCCCGGTGATCTTTATCGGTCAACAAGATTGCCTCGATATAATGCGTCGGGGTCGCCTCAAGAGGAACCACAACGCGAAGACCGGGTTTGCCTTCTATGGTCGCCTTCTCAACGCGGGGGACGTGTGTCGGCGTTTGAACCTGCCACTTGCCGGGGGTATCTTCTGAATAAAATTTTGGCTGGGGATCGTTAGGGTCTGACCCTGCCCTGCCCGAACAGGAGATAACCAAAGAACAAAGAAGAATCGTCAAAGACACGGAAAAATATTTCATAGGAACATTTTATAAAAGCAATTACAGCGATACATCTTTTTTAGTAAACCTAACTGTCACTCAAGACCAGGCCGATCCACCCGCTCAAAGATCATTCGCAAAAATATGGCGTTGTCATGGTTGGTTTTTTGAACATCCCTGAGAATACTCTGGGCGTCTTCATGAAGTCGCTGAAAAATTTTATCGTTTTTATCGCTTTCAATCTGCCAACGATGAAGGTATTCCTGCAATTGTCGATTTGATTCGGCATGTTCTTTTTTTTGTATACGATAAAAAACACCGGCAACAAAAATCGTTGCAGCCCCAAGAAAAAGCCCCAGAAGAAGAAATGGTATATAAACTATCATATATAGGGTATTGCCAAAATACACGATTTTTTACACTTCTTGCGAAAAAAAATAAAGGGTCAAGAAAAAAATTCGGATACGGTCACTCAAGACCAGGCCTATCCACACGCTCGAAAATCATCCGTAGAAACAGGGCATTATCTTTGTTAGTTTTTTGAATTTCATCTAAAATTCGCTGGACATTTTTATCGTTTTTATCGCTTTCAATCTGCCAACGATGAAGGTACTCCTGCAATTGCCGATTTGATTCTGCATGCTCTTTTTTTTGTATACGATAAAAAACGCCGCCGACCAAAATCGTTACAGCCCCAAGAAAAAGTCCCAGAAGAAGAAATGGTATATAAACTATCATATATAGGGTATTAGCAAAATAAGCGATTTTTTACATTTCCTGCGAAAAAAAATAAAAAGTCAAGAAAAAAAGGGGCAAATCTTCCCCCAGGGGGCTGTCTAAAAAGTCACAAGAAAACCAAAAGCCTCTCATTTTACTGCGCAAAATGCGACTAAAGCGGCCTTTCAGGCCTGCTTTGGTTTTCTTTTTAGCCTTTAGGGCCAATTACGTGACTTTTTAAACAACCCCACGCCCGGACGTTTACTGCTCAACGCAGTAGAGAGAATAAAATATTCCGGTACATGCAGCGCCGCCATCGCCGTTTAAAAAGGTATCGATCTGCACATCTGACCAACCTGCCTCGCCAGTTCCAACGCCTGTCCAACTGGTGCAATGCCAGTTCGATATGTCAACCCGCCAGTCATTCCATAGTCCTGTCCATGCAATAGAGCGTACTGTAGTCAAGGGATTGAAAAAACTTCCACCCCATGCCGGCGGTATTGCCGCAAAATCCCACACCCCATTCCAGTCGGCAGTAAAAAGAGGGGTTGTGCCATCGCTACGGGTATACGTTACATTCGGACGCAGTACCCAATTGATATTTTCTGTAATACCACCAGTAACACAATTTGCCGCTGTGCAGGCTCTTCGGTTCGTACCGTCAACAATCATGGATTTGTACGTAGCTCCAAACTCTGTCTGACACCAGTTGTCCGCTTTTGCAATACCCGTGGCGCCTGTACCAACCGTTAAATCGGATCGTTTCATAGCGCCATCAAAAGTACTGACTGTGACCTGAATTCTCTTGTTCGGCTGCTGTACCAGCGCCTGAATTTCACTTGCAGTCAGTGCCCGGTTGTATACCCGCACATCGTCGATGGTTCCATCAAAGGGATTATAATTGGATGCTGCGCCGAGATTTCCAATATAGAGAATGGGATTGGTGGTATTCATCACAGTGCTTGCTGCCATTGTAGCCGTATTTATTAAATTTCCATTGTAATAAAACTGCATACTGCCAGTAGGGGCTGTACCTAAATTCACTGCACATGCCATGTTCCATGTATTTGCTTGAGAAAAACTGGTCACTGGCGTTGTACCACCGTACGAAAGGTACAAGCTGGCTGTTTTTGAATCCGTTATGTTTAAACCGATTGTATCCGTCGCGCTCCCCCCATAGGTTACCACCCCGTTAAATGCGCCATAGGTTCCCGACGCTTTAAACCATGCGCAAATAGTTCTGGCTCCATTTGCAGTTGGAAAACCCAAATTAGTTGTTGTATTTAACCATGCATTGGCAAAGGTATATGCCCCGTCATTCGTTCCAAATCTGCCGCCAGATGCGTTATAAGTTGCGCCGTTATTGGCAAGATCATTCCCAAACCCGCTCACATCGGTCGAATCGCCGTTAAAATCATATCTTGCCACAAGGCCGGTTGGTACCTGCACGGCAAGTTCACGCACCTGGGCGGCGGTCAGTGCGTTGTTGTAGATGCGGACGTCGTCGATTTTGCCGTTGAAAAGTTCATTAGAAGCAGTATAGGAACCAAGGGTTAATGTAGGTGTTTTTAAACTATTTAATGCTGTAACCAATGACAAAGCCTTGCTGCCTATTTGTTTTCCATTGAGATATAAAATAGAATCAGTTCCATTGTAGACAGCGCAAACATGACTCCAGCTATTGAGAGTAATTGATGCAGCTGCCAGGTTGTCAGCTGCAATACTGCTACCTTGGATCGCATTTACAATATAGGTTCCGGCTGCAATGCCATTAGTCCCATCGTCCTGATAAATCCCAATGGCAAAAGCAGAGTTGAGTGCGGGAGTTACAGAGTTGCCATATGCTGCAATGTAGGCGTGAGTGTTTATAGCTGGTAAAGCAGATGGATTCATCCAGCCGCACATGGTTCTTGGTTGATTTCCCAATGGCAAGCCATAGGGTGCGCTATTCACAAAATTTTGAGCCAATCCATTAAAAACATATGCGCCATTTGGATCACCATCTTTGCCATTGAAAGCTGGTGTTGAGCCCATGTTTGTTTCCGCTAAATTTAATGGCCCGCTATCAATTGCGTTTGCGCTATTTGTAGCCCCATCGAAGCTATAATGGCTCAACAACCCTGTTGCGCCTGTGTTGTAGCTCTGACCCACCATTCCAGTGCCGCCAGCGTCCTGCGCCAGTTCATTGATCTCGCCTTCGTTCAGAGCGCGGTTGTAGATACGGACATCTGCGATGGAGCCGATAAAGTCATTTAAATTATAACCACGACCTATAACAACATTCTCGGGGCGATCCATCGGCGGGTTGGCAGTCTGCTCCCAATGCGAGGATGTTACATCGTGACCGTTTACATAAACCCTGCCGCCTCCGTTTCCGGCGCCTTTATAAACATATGCTACATGTGTCCAAACATTTGTCTTAATGATGCCGGCATGGCTGCTGCTAATGTATTTTGAAGTTCCACCACTATCCCAATTCATAAAGTTAAGGGTGCCCCCCGCTAAAACTGCAAAAAAATATTCAAAACTTAATTTGCTGACAATAGCGCGATTTACAGTCAAGTCTGTCGGTTTTATCCAGGCGCTTATTGCAAAGGGAGCATTGTTTCCAAAGGAGATGTCTTTGGTTGAAATGCTATTTGTGCCGTTGAAATCACCGCCACCCTGGTTATTGGTAACATTATAACGATCCACGGCTGTATAAGCGGAGGTTCCGGTCCAGGTTCCAGTCGGAGCGGTTGCCGAATCACTGGAATAATCATTCGCACTGCCGTCAAGCGGCCAGTAACCGACGAGGCCGTTGTCGGATAGTTTTACAATATTATGATTGGAATGATTGGCAACGTATAAATTGCGACCATCGGTAACAATTCCATGCGGAGTATTAAACCTGGCATTAACTCCGATCCCGGTCACATTGCCAGAATTCGTTGCAAAGCCGGCAAGGGTAGTTGTCTTGTAGTTGTTGCGCACATCAATGCGCCTGACTGTATGGTTATAGATTTCTACCAGATAGAGGTCATAGCCGTCGGTTGTCATACTCGGCGACCAGTTAAACTTTGAAAGCTGACCGGTTGAGTCCATATGCCCCGCTGTTCCATCGCCGGCAACAATGGTCGCCACGCCCGTGTTTATGTCAATTGTCATTAAATGACCAAGAATCGTAAATGTATAAAGTGTTGTACCGATCAACGCTAAACCTTCAGGTTTGTTTATATTTGCCGCAATCCCGGTACCGTTGGCATCGGCTGCCGTACCGCTTCCAGCCAGTGTTGTAACAGCTCCGGTTGAAATATCAATTTTTCGTATCCGATGATTACCGCTGTCGGCGACATATAAAAAATTCCCGCTTAAAACCATCTGCCGGAGACTCGCAAATTTTGCCAAAACCCCGGCGCCATCGTTACAGGTAGTTGAGGTAGTTCCACCGCATGTCAATCCCGTTGTAGCCGTGTTACCGCCGGCAAGGGTTGTAACCGTACAGGTTCCATTTATATCGGATATTTTCTGAATCGTGTTACCGGTGTAATTGGCAACATACAAATTCGTACCATCAGCCACAATACCGTTGGGAGCATTAAATTTTGCCGACAGGCAAGGGCCGTCATCGGCAGTGGTACCAACTCCGACAAAACCGGTTCCGGCAAGTGTGGTTACGACATTTGTCGCAAGATTAATTTTCCGTATGCGATGGTTATTGGTATCACCACTATATAAAAACCCGGATGCATAGGCTAAATATTGGGGAAAATAAAACTGTGCTGCCGTGCCAATTGCGTCATTACATGTGGTACTGGCGCCATTGCATGTGCCTCCTCCTGTTGCTCCTCCCGCAACAGCCGTTACCTTACCCTGGTACAACTTATAATTTAAAGGCGCAGCCGATAATTCCTGGTACCTTCCCCCTACTATATAACCGGCTGCGCAGTTGACATTTAAGTTGATATTGCCGGCCATATTGCCAAACTGCTTTTCTTTAATGGCGCAGATTTTTCCGGCGGGCATGGACGTTATGGCGACGCTGTAGGGGTTGACATCAATAATAGGCAGGGCAAATGTTGCGGGAACAGCCGTTGTTCCCTGTATAATCGAAATAGTATCGGTAACGTTATTGGCAAACGTCGCGGTTTCGCCGGCGGCAAGACCCGTAATCGATGCAATGGTAACATTATACGGGTTACGCGTCATGGGTTTTGCCGTTGTATCAACGACCGCGTTTACAGCCATATCTTTAAAAGGGGTCGCGGTATTTGCCGCAATGGTATCTGACGCAGCATCTGCCGCAATCAAGTTACCCGATACGCCCAAAACGGTTACGCCAATTTTAGCCTGGTCACATGTAATGGTGTTGATCCATGTTGAAATTAAAAGCGATAATCCGTCGATGTTAGACGCGCTTATGTTGTTATAGGTAAAATAATTTCCAAAAAGTGGGGCCCCGGCGCATGCCGCCCCTGTCGGCGAAACCGCCTCTGAAAATGAAATCAACACAGAGTCGTTGGCTGTCGTTGTTGTCGCCGGTAAAATCGACGAAATAACGGGAGCGGCTTTGTCGATTTCCACAACGTCGGCCGTTAATATCGTAGTAACTTTGGTTGTGTTGTTACCCACCAGAACATTACCTGCCGCATCGGTCAGGCCGGTCGATGTTGAGGTTATATCGGGTTTTGCGCCCGTATCGTAAAAACCGGCGCCCACTTCGGGTATTTTAATGTAAACAACGCTGTCATTGGCAACATCCCCGGTAACGGTCGGGTCAAACTGGCAAAAGGTCGATGTTCCATTACAATATGCCGCGACGGTCCAGTTAGTCAGGTTTGCGCCGGGCGCAACCCCGCTCACATAACCCGGAAACGTAGAATCTTTTGCGGGTTTCGACAAAGTTAACCTGTAATGATCTATTCTACCGTTGGGCGGCACGTTTGTGTCAAGGGTTTCTGCGCTGAGGATTACAGGCGCCACGGTATCTTTTAAAACCGTGGTCGAAATAGAACCCAGGTTTCCTGCAGCGTCGGTTAGATTCGCCGTAATCGAAACAGCGGCGTTATCTGCCACGGCGCCAAGACTCATGGCGGCGGTTGTATATGTACCACCTGGCGTACAGGTTGGTTGCGGTACAGGCGATACAACACCCCCCACTGTAACATTAACAACCACACCATTTGCCGCCACACCATTGTCTGAACACGTTCCGCTGACGGTATAGGCCGTAGCGTTGTTGACGTTAATGATGGCCGGAGTGCTGATCGCTACCACGGGCAAAACCGTATCTTTTAAAACCGTTGTGCTTGCCGTTGTAGCCGGATTGCCTGCCGCATCCGATAAATTTGCCGTTATTGGCAATGCCGGGTTATCTGCGGCCGTTACGTTGATTGCGCCCGTGGTATAAGAAACGCCGTTACATGTTCCGCTGCCGGCGACGCCGCCTACGGTCACGCTTGCAATTTGACCATTTTCGGTACAGGTTCCACTGACGGTATAGGTTGTTTTATTTGCGGCATTTATGACAGCCGGGGCAGTAACTGCAATAACCGGCGCAGCCGTATCTTTAACGACCGTTGCATTTGCCGTAGTGGCCGGGTTGCCTGCGGCATCGGTTAAATTTGCCGTTATCGGCAATACCGGATTATCTGCGGTCGTTACGTTGATTGCCCCTGTGGTATAAGAAGTTCCGTTACAAGTTCCGCTGCCGGCGATGCCGCCTACGGTCACGCTTACAACCCGACCATTCTCAGAGCAGCCTCCGCCAAATGTATACGCGGTAGAATTGGCAATGTTGATAATGGCGGGCGCGGTGATCGCCACGGTTGGCGCAATCGTGTCTTTCAAGATCGGCGTCGACTGGGAACCAACGTTACCTGCCGCATCTGTTTGGCTTGCCGTAATCGTCAGGGCGGCATTATCCGGTGCGGCGCCGACATTTATGGCCGCAGTTGAAAAGGTCGAAACGTTACATAGCGCCGACGAAATTACGCCCCCGACATTTACGGTTACGTTCAGTCCGGCTTCGGTACATGTTCCACTGAAGGTATAAGCCGTAACATTGGCAATGTTAATAATGGCAGGAGCATTGATCGTAAGAATCGGCGAAACGGTATCTTTTATGGCTGTCGCCGCAGCTTGAATTGCGGCGTTACCTGCCGCATCGACCAGGTCTGCGGTTATCGGTACCGCCGCGTTGTCAAGCAGACCCCCGACGTTTATAACATTTGTCGTATAACTACCGAGAGTGCAGGTTCCGTTTGCGGCAACACCCCCGACACTAACAGAAACAAGTCGGCCATTTTCAGAGCATGTGCCACTGACGGTATAGGCGGTCTTGTTGGCGGAATTGACGGTCGCCGGAGCGTTAATGGTTATCGCCGGGGCAACGGTATCTTTCAAGACATTTACGACGGCGGAATACAACTTGCCGCTTGCGCCATCGGTAAAATCAACCGTTACCGGCAAAGCCGCGTTGTCGGCAACTCCACCTACGATCAACGCCGGTGTTGCATACCCACCCGCGGTACAAGCCGTCGATGCAAGTACGCCGCCTACGTTGACGTTCACCGTCGCCGCCTCTACCGAACAGGTACCGCTTACACCGTAAGAATTGACATTGGCAAGGTTGATTGCCGGGGCAGTGATGGTCAAATCGGCAGGGGGCGCATTTACAACGGTTTTGACTTCGGGATTATTGTAAAACTGAAACAAATCATTCGCCCGGCAGGATAAAAACGAAATGGACAAAACCAGGTGAAGAAAAATCAAGCGACCAAAATAAATACTTTTCATACAATTACCCTCTTGCCACAAATAAAATGGCCACACGTTAGACAATAAATCGACAATAAAGCCTGCAAAAACTTTTTACAAGACATAATTTAACGCCAAAGAAAGCCCGCCAAAAATCAACGACCTGGGCTTGTCGTAATAATAAAGACCATTGGCAGACAAACCAACCGAAAACGAACCCGTTACGAGAAATTCCACCCCGAGTCTCGCAAAAAAGGCAGGGTTATAGGCAAGTCCGAATCGTTTATCGCTTATCAAGAAATAACCGGCGCCGGCATCGGCGGCAAAAAGCCATCGGCCAGTCGGCAATCCATAACCGATAAAGGCGAAGCCGTCCAATGCCATGGAGCTGCCAAAGGAGGTCGTCGGGCTCCAGATTTCGCCGAAATCCAGTTTAGCGCCAAGGTATAAACCGGGTAAAACCCAAAACCGGGCATTGAGAGCAACCTGGGCCTGGCAAATGGCACAGATCCCCGTCGTCCCCTTTTCAGGCGGCAGGTTGATAAAAAATCCCGGCGAAAGCCCGATGGAGAACTTTTTCACGATCCATTCGAGTTCGTCAGACATGGCAACTTTTTTTGTCAGGGCAATTTTTGTGCCGGGTTTTACCACCGGCGCGTCTTTTTTTTCGTCAACCTTTTCGCCCTTTTTTAAAGAGGCAATTTTTTCAGCCTCCTCAATCATGAGGTGAATTTCATTGACCAGGCTTTTAGCAACCTTCTGGGTCGCCCGAAAAAGGGTATTGTCTACGACGTTACGCGTTTCCTCAAGTTCCTTGACCGAATCTGACAAGGCAAGGTACAGGGTAACGGTAAAGACAAGTTCGTTGGTTTCATTGTCATAGTAATAATTACCATAGATGGCAATGTCCGAACTGGTTTTTCGGGCAATCCTCTTTACAAGTTCCAGCTGTTCTGCGTCCTTCTGCAATTGCTCCGGGGTTTTCTCTTTTGTAACTTCTACCTTGATGTCTTCCCCTTCTACAGGTTTTGGGTTTTTATCGCCGGTTTTCACATCCTTCGGCGGCTGCCCGGGAGGTTTTTCGGCAACCGGCTTTACAGGGGGTTTGTCCTTTGCCTTATCTTTGTTCTTGATATTTTCTTTTATGATTTCCTGCACGGCGTCATACTCGGCCTTTTTGACTTCGGCGGTGACAACCCTGTTGTACGAAAAATCTTTCAGCATGGAGGTGTTGATGGCATCCCCAAGGCTTTCGGCCATGTATTGAAAGTAAACGCTGTTGGTTCGATCTTCAAAAGGAATGATACTTACGCGGGCAAGCTCGTCTTCCTTTTTGACTGCGCTATCTTTTGTGGCGTTATCGGGTAAAGCTTTGCCCGGGGAGTTTTCACCGGCCCCCCACAATCCAGTGAGAAAAAAAGAAAAAATTGCAACAAAGAGGCAGATAACGCCCGTTGTTCGTATCAGTTTCATAATATTAATTTTACCCGGCCGTCAAACTTCCCCGCAACGATTCGAGAATACCCGGTATTTATAACAGTTCTGCTTGAGCAAGCAAATTAATATTCCTTAAATTTTTTTAAATATATAAAGCGAGTTGATGCGCCAACTGTTTCATGAAAACAAAGTCAACTCCAACGTTTAAAGCTTTGCCAAAAGGCAGATAACGCACATTAGACAGAAATATAACGGGCGCCTGCTGCACCGCATGCACGGGAGGGTTTAAAAAAAGTTGAAAGAGTGTCGTCATTGCGTAAAAAGACCGATATTGAAAAATATCATGTTATATATCTTACTGACTGCCTTGATATTGGTTTTCTCCCTGTGGCTGATTCCCCTTCTGCTTTTTCGCCCGTCAAACGATCGAAACTGGTCAAAAGACCAGGCGGTATTGCCCTTTGCCGAAATCAATGGCAACAGGGTTCATATTAAAAATATCCGCAACTTCACCTACCGGACAACCACCGACTATACCCCGGGTTATTATGACCGCACCTTTGACCTGGATAAAATCAAACAGGTCTACTACGTCGTCGAACCGTTTTCAAGATTTGCCGGGGCCGCCCATACTTTCCTGAGTTTTGAATTTGAGGACGATCAATACGTCAGTATCTCGGCCGAGATCCGCAAAGAGGCCGGGGAGGAATTTTCCCCCCTGAAAGGTCTGTTTCGGCAGTTCGAAATGATGTACGTGATTGCCGACGAAAGAGACGTTATAAAGCTGCGCACAAACTATCGGCACGATCCTGTCTACCTGTATCCCGGAAAACGGGTTTCGAAAGAACGATTACAAAAACTCTTTCTGTCGATGATTCGAGAGGCAAACCGCCTTTATACGACACCGGAATTTTACAACACCATAACGAACACCTGCGCGACGACCATTGTGCGACATATCAACGAGATCGCCGGCGACAGAATCGGTTTAAGCTATACAATCCTGTTACCGGGATATTCCGACAAGCTGGCCTATAAACTCGGCCTGCTCGATACGGAGCTGCCGTTAGATGAAATCCGAAACCACTTCCAGGTCAATTCAAGGGCCATAAAATACGCCGACTCGCCGGATTTTTCAAAGTGGATACGCCGCTACGACTTAAAAGAATAAAGGGCGGGGCGGGAAGTTTTATACGTGAGGCGTAGATTGGCAATGCCCCCCGCTCCATAACCCGCCGCAGGGTAGATTTATCATGGCAGGGGCGTTACGGGCGGCGGGTTATTCCGCTTCCCCATTGGGTCAAAGAACCGGGCAAGCCAGGGCGCCGAAAGGTTCAAGCCGAACAAGGGTCGGGGTTGTTTTCCAGCAACTCTTTTTCCGGGGTTTTACCGCTTGAATTATTCAGACCGGGAAAAACATAGGTATCTTTCTGGCCAGATTCAAAAATAACGAGAACCCTGGCATTTTTAACCTCGTAGGTACCTTTCATGGTTTTTGGCTCTTCTGGAATACAACCGGCATCCCCCGTACACATATGACCGGTTTTATAAAATTCAAATGTGCCATCGATTTTAAATGAAAAATGGGAGCACCCAAAAGCCCCGCCGCCACATTCATTTAAATACCAATACTGACGGCTGGTGAGAATCTTCTGCCATGCCGCGTTGTCGGCAGGGGCAGGCAAGGCGCCGACCAGCTTTAAAAAGGCAATGTCATTTTTCACCTTTTCAAAATCCGGGTCCTTTCGGGCAAATTCCCTGGCCTTCGGGTCAATCTTGATCGCCATTTCAAGCTGGCGAAGGATGATTTCATTTGAAAGATTGCCGTCAAAGGGCGACCCGTCGGAATCTTCCAGGTAGCCGCAGGCGCCCCGGGCAAGGGCATAGGTACAGGCGAGGTTATAGCCGGCCAGTTTATGATCGACAGAGGCGGCGATGGCCCGTGTAAACCACCTTGCCGCTTCTTTATAACGTTTCTTTTTATAAGCCTCCATCCCGCTGTTGTTGAACCGGTTGGCCTCTTCGAGAGTACCGGTACTTTGCCCCCCGGCGGCCACCAGAATGGCGACGACCTCGAAATACCCGGCTTCGGCGGCAACCATGAGGGCCGTCTGGTTTTGCCGGTTTTTAACATTGACCAGAGCCTTTGACTGTAAAAGAAATTTAACGATTTCGGTATAGCCGCCGGATGCGGCATAGAGCAGGGCCGGAGATCCCGATTCGTCGACGGCGTTTACCGCTGCGTCGGCCTCGACCAGGAGCTTGACAATTGCCGGTTTACCGCAGCGGGCGGCAATCATAAGGGCGGTTTGGTCATGGTCGTCGGCGGCATTGACATTGGCCTTTGCGCCGACCAGGATCTTGACGATGTCGGTGTCGCCGTCATGCCTGCCCTCGGCGGCTCTCATCAAGACGCTGACCGATTGTTCGTCCGCGGCGTTGACGTCGACGCCGACTTCAACCAGGGCCTTCACTTTGGCGACATCGCCAGAACCGACGGCAGCGATCAATTCATCTTCTTTGGGGCCGGCAAGAATTATCAAAGGTAGCGTCAAAGAAACCATAAGAACGATTTTTTTTATCATATTACCTCGTTAACATTATCAAGAAAAAAGTATTTTATAATACCAGGGAGGATTTAAAAAAGGCGACCATTTTCTCAAAGGCGCACTCAGCCATGAGCTGGTTAAAGGCCGGCCTGTCGGGAATTGTCCAGCCGTGAAGGGCTCCGGGGTAGATTTCGCTCTCAAAGTCAAGGCCGGAGTTTTTTAAAGCCTGGTTGAACTTTTCAATGGCCGGTCCGGGCATGCTGGCATCCTGGTCGGCATGGGCAAAGTACAGGCGGGCCTTCACCTGCGGGAGTACCAGATGGGGGCTTGCCGGGGTATCGGTATAAAGCCCACCCCCGTGAAAAGACACAAGGGCATGGATTTTTTCGGGCAGGGTGGCGGCCATACGAAGGGCGACGGCGCCGGTAAAACAATAGCCGACAACGCCAATTCCCCCCGGTCTGACAAATCGGCAGGAAGAAAGAAAATCCAGGTAGACTTTGACGTCGCGCGAAATCGCCTCTGGCGTAAGCGGGCCCGTAACTTCGGCGAAACGTTTTGGCGTACGTTCGTCTTTAAAGTCGGGAACAAAATCAAACAGGGGCGGTTTGCCGGTTCGGTAAAAAACGTTGGGCAAAAGTACGGTGAAACCCTCCCCGGGGCTGTCTAAAAAGTCACAAGAAAACCAAAAGCGTAGCATTTTACAGCGTAAAATGCTACTAAAGCGGCCTTTCAGGCCCGCCTTCGGCGTACTTGAAAAGCCTGCTTTTGGTTTTCTTTTTGGCCTTTGGGGCCAATTTCGTGACTTTTTAGACAACCCCATGGCCTGGGAGGTCGGTCGAACGCCATAGATATCGGTCATATGCAAAATGCCCGGCAGCGGGCTTTCATTTTCGGGGCGGTAGAGGAAACCCGTAGAAATGCCGTCGGGCATTAAAATTTCGACTTTTTCCTCGATCATGAGACCCAGTTTACACAATCCCCGGGATAATCAAGTTCAAATTTCAGGCCAAAATAAAAAAGGAGGGAGAGAGGTAAGGATGCAATTGCCGGGGCCCGTCGCGGCCGACCCCAGCTGCGATCATCCCAACCATGGCCGACGCAAGCGTCTAACCAGGGATTTGACAACATTGGTTGAAACTTGCAAATACCATGCTCCAACCGTTCGAATGCCCATTTTGCAGAGATTGAAATATCTTTAAATCTATGTTCAAAATTTCAGAACCCGATTGTACCAAAAGTCGACAACATATACGCTGCCTGAAGAGTCAATCGCAACTGAGCTGGGATTGTATATACTGGCGGCATCTACAATGAAATAAAATGTAATGCCATCATTAGTATATGAATGCGACATAATGGTCGTAAAACTGCCCTCCTGACCATAGACCCGGGTGGCCGTTGTACTAATACCCGGATAATACAAAACCCGGTGGCCATAAAAATCTGCTATATAAACGCCGCCGGCATCGACCGCTACGCCGGGGGCGGCGCCAATCGTGTCGGCGCTGAATGGAACAACGCAATTATTGCCCGTAAAACTACCGCAACGACCATATACCCGCGTAGCCGTTGTGCTGGCGCCCGAATAGTACAAAACCCGTGAATTCCAGTAATCTGCAATGTAAAGGCCGCCGGTATCGACTGCCAGACCAAATGGATGATCCAGGCTGTTTGCGCTCAGACCACCATTATTAGCTGTGTTGGTGGTGAAACTACCCCCCTGACCATAGACCCGTGTGGCCGTTGTACTAATACCCGCATAGTACAATACGCGACTATTAGAGGAATCGGCGATGTAAACGCCGCCTGCATCCACTGCTATGCCAATCGGCCCATTCAAACTGTCGGGGCTTACCCCCCCATTATTGGCAAAAGCGGTTGTAAAACTGCCCAACTGGCCATAAACTCGCGTAGCCGTTGTACTGGTTCCTGCATAGTACAATACACGATTGGCAAGATAATCAGCTATATAAACGCCACCGGCGTCGACTGCTACACCGTTCGGGCTACAAATGGTGTTGGCATTGAGAGAAGTACAAGAATTGGTGGTAAAATTGCCACCCTGTCCATAGACCCGCGTGGCCGTTGTGCTGCCTGCCGGGTAATACAAAACCCGACCATTGCCATAGTCAGCAATGTATACGCCCCCGGCATCGACAGCTACGGAATACGGAGAAGCCAGACTATTTGCGCTTACGCCGCCATTGTTGGCCGTTGCGGTTACAAAACTTCCCCCCTGGCCATAGACCATCGTTGCATTTGGGCCCGTCGTTGTTCCCGTGGTTACTGGTGTCGGCGTGGATGTGCCACCGCCACCACCAGCAGTTACGCCACATGAGAATACCGCTATCGCCGCCGTCATTAATAGACAAATTCGTGCTAAAAAAATATTCTTTTTTTTCATAACTTTCTCCTTATTGCAATTCCGGTAAATTAACCCTTGAACATTCTGTATAAGGAAATCAAACAAAAAGGTTTAATAATTACCGAAATTACAATCCAGATAAAGGCACACCGGCAATACTACAACAATTATACGTTATAAAATTAGACTAAATATGATTAAATATCATACCGAGGTATTAAAATTTGTGTGAATTTATTTTTAGATTAATGATTTATGAAATTGAAATTACCAGAAAAGGGGCTACAATTCAATTGACGGTAATTGTCGACTCTTGAACTCAGATTTAAGGTGAAAGAAACCGAGGGGTATAAAACAAAAAACCCGGTCGCCAAATAAATGACGCCGGGTTCGTTGCAAAGAATCGATAGATAATAACAAGCGCCCGCCGGCGACCTACTCTCCCAGGGAGCGAACTCCCAAGTACCATTGGCGATACAAGGCTTAACTTCCGTGTTCGGGATGGGAACGGGTGGATCCCTTGCTCCATAGCCGGCAGACATAACTTCCATTTTGTGAAATGGAGAAAACATTTTGCGGTGTTCAAAGCCGCATTACACAACATTACTGTTGGATAACCAGAACATAATATGGTCAAGTCTCACGACCGATTAGTATTGCTCGGCTGAACGTGTTACCACGCTTACACCTACAACCTATCAACCTGGTAATCTCCCAGGGGTCTACAGTCCGGGCGAACCCGGAAGAGAAATCTTATCTTGAGGCAGGCTTCCCGCTTAGATGCTTTCAGCGGTTATCCCTTCCAAACTTAGCTACCCGGCTATGCCGCTGGCGCGACAACCGGTACACCAGAGGTTTGTCCATCCCGGTCCTCTCGTACTAGGGACAGGCCCTCTCAAATTTCTAACGCCCACAGAGGATACGGACCGAACTGTCTCACGACGTTCTGAACCCAGCTCACGTGCCGCTTTAATTGGCGAACAGCCAAACCCTTGGGACCTGCTCCAGCCCCAGGATGCGACGAGCCGACATCGAGGTGCCAAACCGCGCCGTCGATTTGGACTCTTGGGCGCGATAAGCCTGTTATCCCCGGAGTACCTTTTATCCGTTGAGCGATGGCCCTTCCATATGGAACCACCGGATCACTAAGCCCGACTTTCGTCCCTGCTCGACTTGTAGGTCTCGCAGTCAAGCTCCCTTATGCCTTTGCACTCTTTGCACGATTTCCAGCCGTGCTGAGGGAACCTTTGGGCGCCTCCGTTACTCTTTAGGAGGCGACCGCCCCAGTCAAACTGCCCGCCTGACATTGTCCCAAAGCAGGATCACTACTTCAGTTAGATATTCAATCCAGCAAGAGTGGTATTTCAAGGACGGCTCCACCAAGGCTGGCGCCCTGGCTTCAAAGCCTCCCACCTATCCTACACATGTAAGATCGAATATCAATGCCAAGTTACAGTAAAGGTTCACGGGGTCTTTCTGTCCTTCTGTGGGTAACCCGCATCTTCACGGGTACTACAATTTCGCCGAGATTCCCGTTGAGACAGCGCCGCAGTCGTTACACCATTCGTGCAGGTCGGAATTTACCCGACAAGGAATTTCGCTACCTTAGGACCGTCATAGTTACGGCCGCCGTTTACTGGGGCTTCAGTTCTCTGCTTCCTCGGGTAAACCCGAGTAACAAATCCCCTTAACCTTCCAGCACCGGGCAGGTGTCAGTCCATATACTTCCACTTACGTGTTTGCATAGACCTGTGTTTTTGGTAAACAGTCGCCACGGCCTCTTCACTGCGACCTCTTCAAGCTCCAGGCGCAAGCCCTTCACCCTAATGAGGCGCCCCTTCTCCCTAAGTTACGGGGTTAGTTTGCCGAGTTCCTTAACGGGGTTTCTCTCGATCACCTTAGGATATTCTCCTCACCCACCTGTGTCGGTTTCGAGTACGGTTATATTGCCATCTTCCTTAGAGGTTTTTCCTGGCAGTCTGGAATCAAAAACTTCCCCACGCCCGAAAGCAGGGTCGACATTAGCCCTCAGACTCAAAGACCGGATTTTCCTGATCTCGTCATAGTCCTACAACCTTGTCCGGAACACCATCTGTCCGTATTTTTATCCTTCTGCGTCACCCCATCGGTCAAACGATAACAACATAGTACAGGAATATAAACCTGTTTCCCGTCGACTACGCCTTTCGGCCTCATCTTAGGGGCCGACTAACCCTCCGCGGAGTTACCTTGCGGAGGAACCCTTGGGTTTACGGTGTGCCGGAATTTAACCGGCATTTCGCTACTTATGCCTGCATTCTCACTTCCTGACAGTCCAGCGCTTCTTACGATACGCCTTCACCCCGACAGGAACGCTCCTCTACCACTAAGATGTCGTAAACGACATCCTAATCCGCAGCTTCGGTGCTCGACTTAGTTCCATAAATTTTTGGCGCCAGTTCGCTCGATTAGTGAGCTATTACGCACTCTTTAAAGGGTGGCTGCTTCTAAGCCAACCTCCTAATTGTCTTAGCGATCTGACTTCCTTTGCCACTTAGTCGAAACTTTGGAACCTTAGCTGGCGGTCCGGGTTGTTTCCCTCTTGTCCATGAAGGTTATCCCCCACGGGCTCAGTCCTGTACTTCACGTTACGGTATTCGTAGTTTGCTTGGGTTTGGTAACCTTTTAGGGCCCCTAGCCCATACAGTGCTCTACCCCCGCAACGAAACATACAAGCCTGGACCTCAATCCATTTCGAGGAGAACCAGCTATCACTGAGTTTGTTTGGCCTTTCACCCCTAACCTCAGCTCATCCGAGAACTTTTCAACGTTCACCGGTTCGGACCTCCATTACGTGTTACCGTAACTTCATCCTGGCCGAGGCTAGCTCACACAGCTTCGGGTCTACCGCATACAACTAAACGCCCTATTCAGGCTCGCTTTCGCTACGGCTCCGGAATTACAATTCCTTAACCTTGCTGCACACGGTAAGTCGCAGGCTCATTCTTCAATAGGCACACGGTCAGGCTTATCCGAAGACATTGCCCTTCCATACCTTGTAGGCGTACGATTTCAGGTTCTATTTCACTCCCCGCTAGGGGTGCTTTTCACCTTTCCCTCACGGTACTGGTTCACTATCGGTCACTACCTTGTGTTTAGCCTTACGAAATGGTCTTCGTAGCTTCCCACGGAATTTCACGTGCTCCGTGGTACTCAGGTGTCTGTAAGGAGACTTGTGTATTTCAAATACGGGACTTTCACCCTCTTTGGTACGCCATTCAAACGCTTCTTTTATACACAAATTTTGTAACTCCTTGAAGCTAACGGATCACTTCAAACAGATCCTACAACCCCGATTCCACAACGTCCCGTACTTTAACATGAAATCGGTTTAGGCTGTTCCCCTTTCGCTCGCCGCTACTTAGGGAATCACTCTTTGTTTTCTTTTCCTTTGGGTACTGAGATGTTTCACTTCCCCAAGTTTCGCTTCCAAAGGCACAAGTGCCTGAGGATCACATGGTTTTGCCATGTGGGGTTTTCCCATTCGGTGATCCCCGGATCAAAGCTTGCTTCCAGCTCCCCGAGGCTTATCGCAGGTAACCACGACCTTCTTCGCCATGTAGTGCCAAGGCATCCATCGTACGCCCTTAATTACTTGACCATATTATGACCTGGTTATCAGTCATAATACTTCCATTGTTTTTTTAAGATGTTTTCTCATCTAGTACTCTTTTTTGTCTTTAACAAAAACTCGTTATTATATCGATTTATTCTTTTCGTTTAAATCTTGTTTTCAATTTCGTTGCCAATGCTCTCAATCGGCAACTTTATAAATCATATAAAATGATTACGTTTTTTCTTCACATCTTGCAGATGTGATTGTGTATAGTTTTTTTATCAAACACGGTGTAAACTTCTTATTTCAGAAACTTACAAATATTGGTTTTTTTGGAGATAACCGGGATCGAACCGGTGACCTTCTGCGTGCAAGGCAGACGCTCTCCCAGCTGAGCTATATCCCCTTATTTCTTACGGGGTTTAGCAAATTCATATGAACACTTGATTTGGCAGCTAAAATTTTATAAACTGACAATGCAGATTCTTTAGCCGTACTCTGGATTTACGCGAGATTTAACTCTCCTCTACCATTTAATTTACAAATCAGATTAATTTGTAAATCCATATTTTGTTTTATATTACCCCAATATCCTTTCAATATTTCACTTCTGAATATATTGAAAAACCGCGATACACAATTTCAATTTTCTGAGGCAAACTCCTATGAGTTTACCTGGTTCAGACGTTATCGTTCACACGATGAAAGTCTGAGTAGGAACACAATCAGGTGTGGGCCTAACTAGATTCGAACTAGTGACCTCACCCTTATCAGGGGTGCGCTCTAACCAACTGAGCTATAGGCCCCCTTTCACATTGTTGTTCTGTGAAAAACAGACAGCAAATACAGACTTCCGGCACCTCTATCATCATAGGTTTGATTAATAAATTAACCAGACCTTAACAAGAGGGTCAATTCCCTTCATCATACCTGATAAATCAGGTCGGACTCCGGTACTCCTTAAAAGGAGGTGATCCAGCCACACCTTCCGGTACGGCTACCTTGTTACGACTTCACCCCCCTCGCCGACTTCACCGTGATGACCTGCTTCCTTGCGGTTAGCGCAGCCACTTTGAGTGCCGCCAACTCGGGTGGTGTGACGGGCGGTGTGTACAAGGCCCGGGAACGTATTCACCGCGGCATATCTGATCCACGATTACTAGCGATTCCGGCTTCATGCAGTCGAGTTGCAGACTGCAATCCGAATTGAGACAGACTTTAAGGGATTTGCTCCACCTCGCGATTTCGCGTCCCGTTGTATCTGCCATTGTAGCACGTGTGTAGCCCCGGACATAAGGGCCATGCTGATCTGACGTCATCCCCACCTTCCTCCGATTTATCACCGGCGGTTCCTCCAGAGTGCCCAGCATTACCTGGTAGCAACAGGAGGTAAGGGTTGCGCTCGTTACGGGACTTAACCCAACATCTCACAACACGAGCTGACGACGACCATGCAACACCTGTTCACTGGTCTAAAAGAAGGGCATATCTCTATGCCGGTCCAGCGAATGTCAAGCCCGGGTAAGGTTCTTCGTGTATCGTCGAATTAAACCACATGCTCCACCGCTTGTGCGGGCCCCCGTCAATTCCTTTGAGTTTCACCCTTGCGGGCATACTCCCCAGGCGGTACACTTAATGCGTTAGCTGCGACACTGAGAGCATTGAAACCCCCAACATCTAGTGTACAACGTTTACGGCGTGGACTACCAGGGTATCTAATCCTGTTTGCTCCCCACGCTTTCGCGCCTCAGCGTCAGTATTCGGCCAGAAAGTCGCCTTCGCCACTGGTGTTCCTCTTGATATCTACGCATTCCACCGCTACACCAAGAATTCCACTTTCCCCTCCGATACTCAAGATAATCAGTATTGTATGCCAGCCTCAGGTTGAGCCTGAGGATTAAACATTCAACTTAATTACCCGCCTACGCGCCCTTTACGCCCAATAAATCCGAACAACGCTTGCCCCTTACGTGTTACCGCGGCTGCTGGCACGTAATTAGCCGGGGCTGCAGGATGGTACCGTCATCGCGTGGCCTATTAGACCACACTTATTCTTCCCATCTTAATGAAGTTTACAACCCTAGAGCCTTCTTCCTTCACGCGGCGTCGCTGCGTCAGGCTTTCGCCCATTGCGCAATATTCTTAACTGCTGCCTCCCGTAGGAGTCTGGCCCGTGTCTCAGTGCCAGTGTGGCCGATCATCCTCTCAGACCGGCTATCCGTCGTCGCCTTGGTGAGCCATTACCTCGCCAACTAGCTGATAGACCGCAGGCCCATCCTGAAGCGGATGTATCCATCCTTTACCCTCTCGGGACTATGGGGTATTAGCCAGCCTTTCGGCTGGTTATCCCCCTCTTCAGGGCAGGTTCCTACGTGTTACTCACCCGTTCGCCACTAACTGTATTGCTACAGCCCGTTCGACTTGCATGTTTAAGACGCGCCGCCAGCGTTCGTTCTGAGCCAGGATCAAACTCTCCATTATAGAAAGCTCTAAAGCTCAAAATTCAGCCAAACGACTGAAATATTCATTTTTTGTTCTGTTAATAAACTCAAAGAGTTTATTGACGGAAGCCTGTAAATTGCTATCTGTTTTTCAAAGAACAACGCTTTCATCGAGAGTCTCAACCCCCGAGGTTTGGTAGAAACTTTTTCTTACTCAGCCCGTCAACCTCTTTTTATTAAAAAGGCTTCGACTTTTTGAAAAAAGTTCGTTTCCCGGTAACCGCCTCACACTCTTGTTTTGGCGACCACCCCGGGGTTTCCCCCGGGAAGGGAAGAAGCTTTTTCTTACTCAGCCCGTCAACCTCTTTTTATTAAAAAGGCTTCGACTTTTTGAAAAAAGTTCGTTTCCTGCTGACCGCCTCACACTCTTGTTTTGGCGATCACCTTTCTCGGTGTCTTGAATGTCCCCCCGAGGAGTGGTACAAATTGGATTTAACTCAGCCCGTCAAGCTCTTATCAATAAAAAGCACTGGATTTGCTAAAAAAAGAGTATTATTTTCGGGTTTTCGCTTAAAACCGCCTCCCTACTTGCACAAATCTCCAATATTGATCTGTAAATATAAGAACAACATAAAGAAATGCCACAAAGTGGTCCATTTTTTCTGCCCTCTGCCAGTATTTTCAAGCAGGGAGCTTTGACAGAAAATCGCCTTTTAATCAAAAAGAGAAAAGCCCTGCTATTAAAAAATGGTCTCCGGCGGCGCTACCATACAGCCAGAGACGGCCTGACAGGCTGTATTGCGAGCCTGTGCGCCAACTATTTTTTGGAAACATAGACAACCCCAAAGTTCAATGCTTTACTCGAAAAGCTTGTAGCGCATCTTTACTATTTCATAGTGACGCGCTACCTGAGCTGTCTCAAGCGACAGCTTGGTTTTTCTTCGAAAAACTCCGTGAATGGCCTTTTGGCCCGCCTATTGGCGGACCTATTGGCCACTTTTCGATCGCATTGAACTTTCTCATCTTACTCAGAAAGCAGGTTGGCGCACAGGCTCTTGCCTGGTTTTTTTTAATAAAACGTGTAGCGCTTTTATGTTTTGACCCCGCTTTTTGAAAGCGCCCCCTCTCTCGAGTAGACCATGGAGTTTTTAATATAGAAGAATATGGCTAACTTTATGGTAAAAAAACCTTCATACCTGAGTTCAAAAAGCCTGCCCAGGGTTACCAGAGGTGCATCTTTTACGCCAACCTAAAGAAAAAACCCTGTTGACACTATAACATACCGTGAGCGACCTTATTTTAAGTGAGACAACCCCCTTTCATTTTTATGAAAATATAATTTTTGTAACGCACTATCTTTTTCGATTTTATCCTTTGATATAAACATTAACTAAATTATCTCAAAATGATTGGCCACTTTTCGATCGCATTGAACTTTTTCCTCTGCCAACGAGGCGAGTTCCGGCCTAAGCTCCCCCTAAACCCCGAAACCCAAACCAAGAAAGACTTGACAGGGAGAATCTGACTCCCGTACTTCCACCCTGGAATATTGCCCATGCGGCCTCTTTTTCAGGGTCGTTATAAACAAGAATTTTACCACGGGATTGCCTGTGGTCTTTTGGGAACATCCCCTTCTTTAAGAGAGCTCCGGAGTAACTAATGGAATTAGATTTAAAACCTTTGATCGTCCAGTCAGACAAGACCCTTTTGCTGGAAGTCGACAACCCTGTCTTCGAAGAGGCTCGCGACATCATCAACCGGTTTGCCGAACTGGAAAAATCGCCCGAATACTTGCATACCTACCGGATCACGCCGCTTTCGCTCTGGAATGCCGCCGCCAGTAAGCTGACCGCAGAACAAATCATCGACGCCCTTTATAAATACTCCAAATACCCGGTTCCCCAGAACATCAACGCCGAAATCACCCGCCAGATTACCCGCTACGGCAAGTTAAAACTGATGCGCGACGAAAAGGGCAACCTGATTATTCACTCCAAAGACCCGAATTATATTAAAGAGATTTTCCGCAGCAAGAAAATTCAGCCTTTCATTGAGGGCAAAAAAGACGACCACAGCCTTTTTGTTCAAAATGACTTTCGCGGTCACATCAAACAGGCCCTGATAAAGCTCGGCTTTCCGGTCGAAGACGTCGCAGGCTACGATCCCGGCAACGAGTACAAGTTCGACCTGCTGGAGAAAACCCACAGCGGTCACGACTTTATCATCCGCGACTACCAGGGAAGCGCCATCGACGCCTTTTACGCCAACGGTTCCATTGAAGGCGGCTCGGGCGTTGTCGTTTTACCCTGCGGGGCCGGCAAAACCATCGTTGGTATCGGCGCCATGCAGAAGGTCAGCACCCAGACGCTGATTCTCGTTACCAACACCCTGTCGATTCGGCAGTGGCGCGACGAGATTCTCGACAAAACCACGGTACCCATCGAGGACATCGGGGAATACTCGGGCGATAAAAAAGAAATCAAGCCGATCACCATCGCAACCTACAACATTTTAACCCACCGCAAGAAAAAAGGCGGCGAATTTACCCACTTTCATCTTTTTGGTTCCAACAACTGGGGGCTGATTTTATACGACGAGGTGCATCTTTTGCCTGCCCCGGTCTTTCGAATGACCAGCGAATTGCAGGCCAAACGCCGCCTCGGGCTCACCGCCACCCTGGTACGCGAGGACGGTCTTGAAGAGGACGTTTTCTCGCTCATCGGCCCGAAAAAAATCGATGTGCCCTGGAAAGAACTGGAGAAGAAGTCCTGGATCGCCCAGGCTCATTGTATCGAGGTTCGCGTACCCATGCGGTCGATGATGAGGGGGATGTATTCAGTGGCCGACGACCGCGAAAAATTCCGGTTTTCGTCGGAAAACCCCGAAAAACTGCGGGTCATCGGGGTTTTACTACACAACCATGCAAACGACCAGGTATTGATCATCGGGCAATATTTAAATCAACTTCAAAAGGTTTCCGAAAGATTCAAGCTTCCGTTGATTACCGGCAAAACCCCTTTGAATGAACGATCGCACCTCTACCAGTTGTTTCGAAGCAAGCAAATCAATGCCCTGGTGGTATCAAAGGTGGCCAACTTCTCGATCGACCTTCCCGATGCCAACATCGCCATCCAGCTTAGCGGTACCTTCGGGAGCCGCCAGGAAGAGGCCCAGCGGCTCGGGCGGATTCTGCGGCCCAAAAGCGAAGGCAACAAGGCGATTTTTTATTCCGTTGTGACCAACGAGTCGTCGGAAGAGCGATTCAGTCATAACCGACAGTTGTTCTTAACCGAGCAGGGCTATGAATACCTGATTTATTCCTACGATCAGTTTAAGGAAAAATATGGTTCGTATATTGACGTGATCCGGGCGCGGAAAAAACTTCAAAAAGAAGCCGCGGCCGAAGAAAACGAAAATACCGCGGGCGAAACTGCCAACGCCAGGACGTAATCACAGAATCTTTACCTTATGAATGGTCTGTTAAAAGGCGTTTCGGGACTGGTTTTTTTCCTGGTTCTTTTCCATATCCCGGTTAAAAAAATTCATACCCCGGCATCGATTGACCCGGTTTTCTACCACGAGGTTAAAACGCAAAAAACAATTCACACCACGGTCGATGCCGACCTGCGGGAATTTGTCTTCCATCTTCCCGTTTCGGGCAATTACAACGCCTCGCACCAGTACGAGATTCACAAACTTTCCAGACTGGGCCAGCCCCTGCTGTCTTTCAAGATGCCGCTTGACAAGGACATCCCCCGAAAAGAGGTCCCGGAATACACCCCCGAGAAAGAAGGCTTTCTCACCTACCCCGACAACGGGTCCTTTTTTCTCTGGTACCCCAGGCTCGGTACCCATACGTTTTTTTACGACCAGGACGGACAGTTTCTATGGGCCCGCAAGAGCAGCCACTACCTGAGGGCCTTCCCGTCGGGTAAGTACATCCTGTCGATGACGGGGGACCATTCCCGGGCCTTTTATATGCTCCCCGACCTCAGCGTCATGGGTAGCGCCGAGGGAACCCTCCTGATTAACCAGCAATTTTCCAACGAAGCCCCCTCGGACGATTCGATGCAGGTCTGCCTGGGGTTTTTAGACGGCGACATCGTGATGTACAACCCGGCGAAAAAAACCGAAATCCGGGTGAGCACAAAGGCCTTGACCAAATCCCTGGCCTGCAATTTTCACAAAAAGCAGGTGCTGGTGCAGACCGAAAGCGGCGATACGAATATTGCCGTCGACATGGTTCGCCTGGGTGAAATAAAAGGAGATCCGAAGAAAGGCGCTACGCTGGAATGGAAGTTTTCCCTGCCACTACTGGACCGGTACACCTCGACCCTGCCCATCGGCCTTGGCGAAACCTATGGCATTGTCTTGTTACCTGAAAAAAATGCCCTGATGGTTCTGGCCTTTGACTTAAAGGGTAAAATACTGTACCAGTCGATATTGTCAAAAGAAAATGCCGGCGACATCGAACAATGGCGCATCTACCCCAGCCCCCGGGGTCTGGTCGCCTGGAATTCCGGCGAAATTTATATTTTTAACCCGCATAAAATCTTTGAGAAGAAAATGCCCATCGAAAACGTCGCCGTCAAGGGCGACGAGATCTTTATTCAAAACCGCGACCAGGTTCTGGCGCTGCGCCTTGCCCCGTAAAGTTTTGATCTCCAGGGTAATGCTTTAAGTTCAAAGAGATATTTCTTACGCTTGCCGCCGGGCTTCTATTGCTAAACAATTTTTCCCGCAAACCGATATATACTTCATGGAAAATGAAATATCCGGCATCGTAAACGCCCTGAAAAACAACGAAATGCAGGTGGTGAACCAATTTCTCAAGGAAAAATGGGAAAAAGACGTCAATTCCTTCATTGAATCTGTCGCCCGCCTTCGGGATGTAAACGCCGCCCTGATCGATAAACATGTCAACAGCGGCGAATTTCTACAACAATTCACCCGGCATTGATTTTTTGGCGAAAAATCGCCAAATACCTCAATGACGTTTTTTGCGGATTTTTTACCGCGGCGGTTGAGAAGCCCGAAGAAGTCGAAAGTCAAAAAACAACCGGCAAAAGGCCTTAATTACTGCAGGGGAAATTCCTGATTCGTGAATTTTTTATAAACTCGATTATACAAACTATAATTTGACAGGATTTACGGGATTAACTGGATTTATATAAAAATAAAAGTGATAGTTTAAATTAGCATGCTGCCTGAAGGATTTTAAATCCTGTATATCCTGTTAATCCTGTCTATTAAATTTTTTATATGACGTTAACTGGTCAATAAAACTCAAAAAATAACGTTGGTGGAAAGTTACCTGACGCCATTGCAAACCGACAGCCTGCCATAGCTCCAATTCTGCCTCATTATGAATTATGAGGCGTTTCATGAATATTTTGCTTTAATTTCAGAAAGTATTTCTTCTGCTGGTCGCCCCTTTGCCTTACCATTTTTGATATCTCTTACGCGTTTTTCTATCTCTATATTCCATGCCGTTTCGTATTGATTATCTTCTGTGACATCATCCAGGCTGACAATGAGATTGTGTGCCAGCAGGGCACGTTCATCAGGAGATAAGGTATAAGCCTTACTTGTAACTTCGTTTAGTAATGAGGACATTTTCTGATACGGCTAAAAATAATTTATCTGCATTTTTTATAGATAATGCTTTTAAATACTCTTTACGTATAGTTCCTAAGACTGAACTACTCTTATTCTTACCCATTAAATCAAATTGATTATAGATCCTATTTACACGATTGTAATGAATTTTATAATCGTCAATGATACTTTTTACCGCATTTAGCTCGTTAAATTCTATTTTTCGATCTATCTCAAAACTGTTTATTTCATCAGAAGGTTCGTTAATATCCCAATCTTCTTTTGACAAGATGTCAATAATAATCGAAAGATTCGATTCCAATTTTACTGGGATAACGTTCAAATTCTTTCGCACATTTTAAAATGAAGAGGGTTCGCCTTTTAACCGATTTTTATGTTACAGCAAAAAATCAGTAGAAACAAAAGGAGA
>Ga0224510_10000513_pt1 | contig 29386 bp, 22 predicted proteins | sample SF_May12_sed_USG_FD_170161 | JGI IMG/M metagenome (GOLD analysis project Ga0224510, IMG submission 170161) | Sediment microbial communities from San Francisco Bay, California, United States - SF_May12_sed_USGS_4_1 | ecosystem: Environmental > Aquatic > Marine > Sediment | place: USA: California... | reverse complement strand
TTAAGCGACTTAGGGAGTTTAAAGCGGATCTAAAAGAAACATATGAATCATTTGGGGATAGTAATGTTGAGAATGCGAAGAAAAAAGTTCTAGATATATATGCAAAATCAGTTAATCAAACACTGGCAGAGCATTTTAGGACAGAAGTATTTTTTGACAAAATAAAAGAAATTGATAGTGATTTTTATGATGACAACAAAGAAGTTGTGAAAAAATTATTCATTGGGACAAGCAAGAAGGAGAGAAGGTATAGCGCATATGACAAATTTATTTTCGGTGCATCAAGGGAATATGATGAAGATGGAATGAGAAGGCAGATTGGAAAAGAGCTGGAGAAATATGGGGATGAGATCGCAGATGCATATGTGGAAAATGAGATAAGAAAGATTGAAGGGTGTCGAGAAAAAGGTCTTGATTTAAAAAAAATTGAAAAAGAAAGTGTCAAATCCGAAACATTCGCTGGATGGTTTGAAGATTTACTAGAAAAACAAGGTCAGCTAAGTGAAGATCAATATTCAGAACAAGATGCCAAGAGAAAGGGTGCTGCACCAGATGATAAATGGCAGATTGATGTTAGTAGTGAATATGGAGCGGCTGATGTGGACGGAAAAAAGAAATTGATTAAGCTTAATAGTTCAGATAAATCTATTTATAAGGTGGTGGCTACATATCTGGGCCATGAATGGACGCATGTCATTCAAAACATCAACAGAGAAAAGGTGGGATTGCAGATATTTCGTGAAAAAATGTCCGATAGGCAAGATGTTCTTGCTGAAGGAGGCGCAATGATGATTGAAAATAAGATTTCACAAGAAGCCTTTGGTTTTGGTCGTGTGCCGATTCCTCATTATCTTAGAGCCATGAAAAGAAAATTAGACGGAGGAAACTACATTGATTGCGTTGAAGCTTATTACAATAGCTCTTTGGAAATATTAAGAAAAAAGAAAGAGCTTGGACTAATTGATGAGGCAAAGTTTAAGAGCAGCATAAAGGCGATTGCTAAGAATGCAGTTGCGGGTCCAAGGCGATTGTTCAGTAATGGGGCTGATTTATCAATATCTGGAAAGGAATTGCCAAGAAGTCGGGATGCGGTCTATTTGGAACAAGTAAGGGTTATGGAGGAGTTAAAAAAAGAAAATTTGGAAAACCTCTCACTCATTATGGGTGTTAATTTGGAAAACCTGGTTTCTTTGGCTGAAGCGGGACTCGTAGATCTTGGCGATATTCAAGAGCCTGAGCTGTATGCTCTGGAAATCTGGGATGAAATAGCGGATGATTATAAATCAGAAGAAGCGGTTTAAAATTCTTGACTTTATAAATATTTACAAGTAGGCTATACTTTAAATATATTATGAGTTTAGTAATGAATAAATTTAAAGGAAAAAAAGAAGACGGCAAGAAATGGCTGGGAATTTTGGTTAAAATTTTTGGTGCTTGTTTGGTTTTGGGAGTGCTTAGCGTTGTGGTGGTTTTTGCATATTTTGCAAAAGATCTTCCAGATCCAAATAAGGTGAACAAGCGCTTCATTGCAGAGTCAACCAAGATTTATGATCGTACTGGAGAACATCTTTTGTATGAGATTCATGGTGAAGAAAAAAGAACCTTGATTTCTTTTGAAGAGATGCCGGAGAGTATCAAATATGCAACTATTGTTTCCGAAGACCAAGAGTTTTATTCTCATCATGGAGTGAAAGTGTCTTCAATTGTACGTGCGGCACTGAAAGACGTTTTGTATAGAGGAGCTGCTCAAGGTGGGTCAACAATCACTCAGCAGTTTGTGAAAAATTCGATCCTAACTTCTGAAAAAACGCTTACTCGAAAGATAAAAGAGGTGATTCTCTCACTTGAGATTGAGCAGAAATTTGAAAAAAATGAAATTCTTCGAATGTATCTAAATGAGATCCCATATGGTTCAAATGCATATGGAATTGAAGCCGCCGCGCAAACTTTTTTTGACAAGAATGCAAAAAATTTGACATATGATGAAGCAGCTCTTTTGGCGATTTTGCCACGAGCTACAACTTTCTTTTCACCATACGGATCAAATTTAGACAGATTGAAAGCGAGTCAAGAAGCTGTTTTAGACCGAATGGCAAGCTTGGGATACATTACACAGGAAGAAGCGGATGAGTATAAGGCAGTGGATGTTTTAGATAAAATTGTCAACAGAAGAGAGTCAATCAAGGCGCCTCATTTTGTGATGTATGTAAAAGAATATTTGGAGGAAAGATATGGAGATACTGCAATTGAACAAGAAGGTTTGAGTGTATACACCACACTAGACTGGAGCATGCAAGAAATTGCTGAGAAAGTAGTGTCTGAAGGAGCTGAGAAAAACTTGAAAAACTATAATGCAGAAAATGCAGCCTTAGTTGCGATTGATCCAAAAACAGGACAAATATTAACCATGGTGGGATCAAAAGATTATTTTGATAAAACTATTGATGGACAAGTAAATGTTGCGATTCGCGACAGGCAACCCGGTTCATCATTTAAGCCATATGTATATCTCACAGCTTTTTCGAAGGGATACACTCCTGAAACGATGTTGTTTGATGTTCCGACTGATTTTGACACAGAAGAAGGAGAAGAATATGAACCACAAAACTATGATGGAAAATTTCACGGACCTGTTCAAATGAAAGATGCGCTAGGAATGTCTCTGAACATTCCAGCTGTGAAGGCTCTTTATTTGGCGAATGTGAAAGACTGTATTAACATGGCCAAAAGACTAGGAATAACGAGCTTAAATGAACCGGACAGATATGGACTTTCATTAGTGCTAGGAGGAGGAGAAGTGAAGCTAGTGGATCATGTCAATGCCTATGCTTCTTTGGCGGCCGGAGGAGTCTTCAAGAACAAGTCTGCTATTTTGAAAATTGAAACTGGAGACGGAGAAATCTTGGAAGAATTTCAAGAACCTGAAGGGGAAAGAATTATTGAAGAGAAATATGTTGCAATGTTAGATCACATTCTTTCAACGAACAAATATCGCGCGCCTGCTTTTGGAGAAAACAATCCATTTCGTTTTGACAATCGTCAGGTGGCTGCTAAATCCGGAACAACAAATGAATTTCGTGATGGATGGGCAATTGGATATACACCATCAATTGCTGTGGGAGTTTGGGCTGGAAACAATGACAACAGAGCTATGAACACAGGAGCGGCAGGTGCTAATGTGGCAGCCCCGATTTGGAGATCATTCATGAATCAGGTTTTGAGTAATTATAATGCAGAAGATTTTCCTAAATATGAAGAAGAAAAAGATATCAAAGATATTTTGATGGGAAAAATTGATATTGAGAAAGATGTCAAAGTTTGTGAACTTCCTGATGACAAAGATGAATATTGTTTGGCAAACAAATATTGCCCCAAGGATGAAGAAAAGAAGCGTGATTTTGTGAATGTTCATAATATTCTATATTATGTTGACAAAGATGATCCAAGGGGAGAGATGCCAAAAGATCCAAAAAACGATCCTCAATTCAAAAAATGGGAAAAAGGAGTTGAGAAATGGTATGAAAAACAAGAAGAAGAAAATAAGAAAATAATTTTCGGAAAAAAACCGGAGAAAGAATGTAGCGCAGATGATTTTAAGAAAAATCTTCCGAAGTTGTCAATTAGTGTTTCAGCGAGTGGCAGTAGTGTCAAAATTAATGCGAGCGTGAGTGCAAATTATGGAGTAGACAAGGTTAGGTTTTATGTAGATGGAGCGGAAATTGCTTCAAAGGGAGGTGGGCCATATGATGTTTCATATGCAGTGCCTGCTGAAAAGAATAATACTACGCTGAAGGTCAAAGTAGTATTGACTGATGATACTGGAAATGAAGTGGAGGATTCAAGAGATGTAGCTGTTAGTTTCTAGAAAAAAGAATGTAAAAAAACTCACGCTATTGGCGTGAGTTTTTGTTTCCTCAAAGAGTTATTCTTCTGTGAATGGCGAAAGATTTTCTGGCGTGATGTTTTCAACATGCACATGAGTAAATGCTTGCATGTTCATAATGAGACTTTTTAGCTTGTAGGGATCAGGAACTTTTTGAAAAACAAAGCGAGTTTTAGACCCAGCAGTTTGAATGTGTACATCACCATAGTTGAGCATAGTGGGAATTAGTCCGCTGACTTCAATGGAAACATCTTGAATTTTTGCAAATTTAAGTTCGCTGACATGACGCACAAATAGAGCTTTTTGTTCAATGTCCACAATTCTTTTGTCCGTGATAATCCAAACATCAAAATAGAAATCAATCCATAAAATAAAACTGAATATCCATGCCATCAAAAAGAGCAGGCTTTCTCCAAAAAGAAATAAATTCAGCATTTGAGGATTGCTCAAGTCATAGTACTCTGGAATTGTCCAAAAACTGGATATAAGGAAAAAAAGAAAAACCAAAACCATGATGTATTGTTGAAAAATATTGAACCAATGTCTGCGAATGACTTTGATAATTTTTTCATTTTCAGCTTGACCTCTGAAGTGAAAATTTTTAAATCTTTCCATAAAATTATTTTGTTTTATATTTATTTTTTTATCAGTTAACTAAAAACCTATTCCTCCAGATAAATTAAGAATTTGGGAAAAATCGAGGCGCATGAAAAAAAGGATGTTGATGGACAAAAGTATTGTTAATCCTATTGAAAAAACCAAAAACATCAACATACTGGAAGCTTTATTGAGTGAATATCTGATAATGTGATAAATGATAAAAAGGCTGGCTAGAGCAAAACAAAGAAGCAAAACCAAGTAAAATACGTTGAAAAGGAGATTCATTTTTTTATATTTATTTGTTATAAGTAAATCCTAGGTGTTCAAATCCTTTGGGGGTTGCAACTCTTCCTCGCGGAGTTCTAGCAAGCAATCCAGTTTGAATCAGATATGGTTCGTATACATCTTCAATTGTTTGAACTTCTTCAGAAAGAGCAGCAGCAATTGTTCCCACTCCGACAGGTCCGCCTCCAAATTTTTCAATGATAGTTTTGATGATTTCTCTGTCAGTAGGCTCTAATCCCAATTCATCGACATCAAGCATTTCCAGGGTTTTTCGAGAAATATCCGCATCAATTGTTTTTTGATCTTTAATTTGAGCAAGATCACGCACTCTTTTTAGAATTCTATTGGCAATTCTCGGGGTTTGCCTTGAGCAAGAAGAAATAAGTTGTGACCCTTTTTCATCTATTTCAACCCCAAGTATTTTGCTGGATCTTTTGATGATGTGTTGCATTTCGTCATGCGTATAGAAATTCAATCGATACACTCCACCAAATCTGTTTCGAAGAGGATTGGAAAGTGATCCCAGTCTTGTGGTGGCTCCAATGAGAGTGAATTTTGGAAGATCCAATTGCAATACTCTGGCTGATGGTCCTTTTCCGACAATTAAGTCCAATTTGTAGTCTTCCATGGCAGGATATAGAATTTCTTCAACCAGCTTGTTGAGACGGTGAATTTCATCGATGAACAGCACATCGCCATCTTGAAGATTGGTGAGAATTGAACCTAAATCCCCAACTCTTTCAATGGCAGGACCGGATGTGACCTTAATGTTAACGTTCATTTCCCTAGCAATAATGTTGGAAAGAGTGGTTTTTCCAAGCCCAGCAGGGCCATATAAAAGAACATGCTCAATAGCTTCATTTCTTTTTTGGGCAGCCTCAATCAAAACTTTCAAATTGTTTTTGACTCTTTCTTGCCCGACATATTCATCAAATCTTTGAGGTCTGAGAGTGGTGTCTATGATTTTGTCTTCATCTTGCTCTACGGAGTTTGTAATTGCCATCGTGGTTCATGAAACATATAACATAGAACATAAAACATTAATATGGCTATGTTCTGAATATATTATTTTAATCTTTCTGAATTATGGGTGTTTCTCGCACATATGAGCACATTTAAAGCTGTTTTTTCACTAATTTAAGCAGTTTCTGGTTCTTTGTTATATGTTTTATGTTATGTGCTACATGCTTTAAGTATACCAGGGCTTGACAAAAAAATAAAGGCATGCTAGGATTCAAAGTCACGTTGAGAAAGTGGCGATTTTTGAAAATTGAATAAAATAGTTTTTGTGCTCATTGTTCTGCAGACAGGATTGGGGATTCCTATCTTTTATCCTCAATCTGGGAACTTTTGTCCAGATATGGGTTGGGTGGTTTCGGCTGCGCTTCTCCTCGACACCGTTCTCTCCCTAGGGAATTTATTCTTTAGGATTTGTCTGTGGAATTGTGAATATAAAAACTTCAAAAAAACAACACTTTTGCGAGTGTTGTTTTTTTAATTGTATTTTTGTTATATGCTTCATGCTACGTGTTTCATGTTGTCATTGACATTTGATATTTTTTTGGGTTATTCTGAGAATAGTTGTTCTCAAAAGTTCAAGAAAAGTTTTTACACAAACATATCGCTGAGAGGAGAATGCGATGCAAAGAAAAGAGATGATTCAAGTTGCACTAGAAGTGTTGAGAGAAACACTCCGTCGGCTTCATGCGCGGGAAGAATATATCCATAATTCGTGTAGCCATGGAGGATTTGTAAATTATAATCCATATATGGTGTTCAGCCGAAATGTTGTGAATAAAAACATTTGGAAGGTTATCGGAGACATAAAAAACACAAATGGAACATGCTTTTATCTAAAAAATGATCAATTTGATGGATTTTTTGGACAATTAAATTGCATTTTATATCACGATTATTTAGGCGATAAAACGTATCGAAAAGCAATAGCTTTAGCTCAATCGTTCATAGATGTTTTCGAAAATGAACTTGAAAAATGCCTTCAAGAGGAAAAAGTTTGTCCGGGTCTGGATAGCCCTGAAGAAAAGGCTATGGAAATTCCAGATTTCAGCGGACTTATTGGAACGATGATTATAATTATCATCATTGGTATTTTTTTGCCACGTTAAGAGGCTTTGAGAAAAACTAAAAACGGGATGTTTCGGTTGAACCGAGACATCCCGTTAATTTTTTGTTAGACAAGCACTCAAAGTGAGGGCTATTATTTTGGAATCCTGAAACCCCGCAAAGAAAGCGGGACGCAGCAAGTTCAGGATGACATGTTTGTGGTAGTTTTTGTTTTTTCTCAAATCTCAACTTTCAAATCTCAAGCCTTATTCTTCCGTCACTCTTTTCACTTCTTCCAGTGTAGTCTCTCCTTCCAAAACTTTCAAAATTCCATCTTGAGTCATTGTGATCATTCCGTTTTCAATGGCTTTTTCTTTTATTTCAGATGAAAGAGTGTTTCTTGAGATGAGTTCTTCGATGTCACTGTCAATGCTGAGTACTTCACTGATGGTGGTTCTTCCAATGAATCCGGTGTTGTGACACTTGACACAACCTCCGGGGGAATAGACGTGGAATTTTTCTGGAATGACCACTCCTGATTTTGGAGAGATTGTTTTAACGATTCTTTCAATGAGCGCTTTATCTTCAGGTGTTGGTGCTGACTCTTTTTTGCAATCGGGGCAAAGTTTTCGAACAAGTCTTTGTGCAATGAAAGCATTGATGGCTGTTGCAAGATCGTCAGGACGAACTCCCATGTTGATCAATCTCAATGGAGCGCTGGATGTGTCATTGGCATGCAATGTTGAAAGCAAGAGATGTCCAGTGAGAGCGGCTTGAATTGAAATTTCTGCAGTTTCCTTGTCTCTGATTTCTCCAATCATCAGAATATCAGGATTTTGTCTGAGAAGAGCTCGAAGAGCAGTGGCGAAATCATATTTAGCTTTTTTGTTCACTTGAGTTTGAAGAATTCCTTTGAGTTGATATTCGATTGGATCTTCAACTGTAATTATTTTTACTTCAGGTTTATTTAGGATACTAAGAAGACTGTAAAGTGTGGTTGTTTTTCCGGATCCGGTTGGTCCTGTGTTGATGATTATTCCATAGGGTTTTTCTAATTCTTTGATGATTTTTTCTATGTTTTGTTTTCTGATTCCAAGGCTCTCAATGTCCAAAGCAGTGGCTGATTGATTCAAAAGTCGAAGTACAACTGTTTCTCCATGACCTCCAGAAATGATTGAGACTCTAACGTCTACATTTCCCTCCTTCAATTCATCAAAAGGCTGTTCAATTTTGATACTGAAACGACTATCCTTCACTCCTGCTTTAATTTTTGTTTTCAATCCGCTGAGAAGTTTTATTCTTCCGAGAAATGCAGGATATTCATTTAATGGAAGAAAAGCAATTGTTTGAAGTATCCCGTTTATTCTAAATCTGATTTTCACTTTTTCTTCCTCTGGTTCAATGTGAATATCTCCAGCTTTCAAAAGTAAGGCTGCTCCGAATATGGTTTCTGTAATTGCTTTGCTTGAAACACTGTTGATGTGAGTGTCAATTTTTTCAAAACTTTCAGTGTTCTTTGAAACGGCTTCCAAAATTGTTTCAGGAACAGTGATGGATCTCGAGAGAGATTGATCCATTAGTCGTTCATATAAATCTTCAAGAAAAGTTGTTTTTCCAGTGACGCGCCAAACTTCTTCCATGGAAGTGAGTCCCTGAAGTGTTTTGACAATTCCATCTTGAGACATTGTGATCATGCCTTCTTCAAGTGCAGCTTCAGTCAATTCACTTTCTCCTGCCATATTCAATATGAGCTTCTCGATTGATTCGGTGATTGTCAAGATTTCAAAAATTCCAATTCGGCCCTTGTATCCCAATCCATTGCATTTGGGACAACCGACAGGCTTGTAGAGATATTGAATTTCTTTCGGAATTTCAACACGAGCCTTTGGAGAAATCATTGAAATTATTTTTTTTATGGAGTCAATAGTTTCTGATGCGGGCTCATATTTTTCTTTGCAATGCGGACACAATTTTCTGATGAGTCTTTGAGCAACAAAGGCATTGACAGAGGATGTGATCAAGGAAGGTCGAACACCCATCTCAGTGAGTCTGGATACGGATGCAACAGCATTATTTGTGTGAAGAGTGGAAAGCACAAGATGTCCAGTGAGAGCAGCCTGAACTGAAATCTCTGCTGTTTCTGCATCACGAATTTCTCCCACTAGGATAATATCAGGATCCTGACGAACAATGGAACGAAGACCTTTTTCAAAGGTGTATCCTCTATCAGCTGCAATTTGAGTTTGAGAGATTCCTTTGATTTGATATTCAATTGGATCTTCAATTGTGATTATTTTTACTTCCGGGTGATTTAGTTTATTGACGAAAGCGTACAGTGTGGTTGTTTTTCCGGATCCGGTTGGCCCTGTGACCAAAATCATTCCATTGGGTTTGGATATTTGAACACTCATTCTTTCATTAGCAAGTCCTTGGAGACCAAGTTCCTCAACTTGAACCATGGCACTGGATTGACTGAGAAGACGAGCCACAATACTTTCTCCATTGTTTCCAGGTATGATGCTAACACGAACATCCAATCTCTCGGCTTCTTCTCCATTTTTGATTTCAATTGAAAAATGTCCATCTTGTGCAATGTCACGAATATTCAATTTCATTTTTCCAAGCATTTTCACTCTGGATACAATGGTTTTGTATAATGTGTGAGGGAAAAACCCGATATCCTGAAGAACCCCGTCAATTCGATATCTCATTCTGACGGATTCTTTTTGTGGTTCAAAGTGAATGTCACTCGCATTCATTTTGACAGCACCCGAGATGATGATATTGATGACTTCGGTTGTTGGAATTTCATCAGATCGTTCTTTGAGTTTGATGAGGTCGGCAAATTTATTTTCAAAATTTTCTAAATCTTTTCCACTCAGGTTGAGGGAGAACATATCGACAGTTTCAAGAAGAGGATTGGTTTGATATTTCTGCCAAATCTTTTTCATTGAAGAAAGTGAAACCACGTATGTTTTGATGCCCAGTCCTTTTTCTTCGCGTAATTTTTCAAGATAGCTGATCGTGTCGTTATTAAGAGGATCAATTACAGCAACATTAACACTTTTTCCAGATTTATAGAAAGCGCCGACCTGATATTTTTTGGAATCTTCTTCTGGAATAATGCGAACATCATTAATATCAATAGGGACGATGTAGAGATCGATATATGGAAGCAGATAGGATGACGCCATGAATTGTGCTTGAGATTCTTCCGATCTTTTGCTAAGACGCTTGATTATTTTTTCTGCTTGTTCTTTTTTTTCAACACTTTTAGGTATTTTTTTGCTTACTATTTGTACCATTTTATTTTATTTTTATTTTAAAGATTTGTTGTTTTGATTTTTTCTGAAGAATATTTCCGTTATGCTACTATTCTAACCTATTTTTGACAATAAAAAAACACCTTTTCTGAGTTAGTGTCAGAGAAGGCGTTTTTTTGAGCTTATTTCACAGATTCAAGAATTGTTTTTTCAACATTTTTGATTTCTAAAGTGTCAACTTTAAATTCGCACACTCCTGCTTCTATTGTTCCATCGAGAGTCTGAGATATTTTTTTCAAAACTCCTTGATCGCAAGTTTTGATCACTCCTTTTGCAATGGAAGGTGTTTCATAATACAGAAGCATGAATATTTTTCCAGAAGAATAATTGTCTTGAATTTTTTTGAGAATGAATCGAATGTCTTTTGGTTTGCTTCTGCTTTGAACAAAATCTTCTACTGAAACGAGAGACCAAATCAGTTTTATTTGATCGTTCCACTGAAGCTTGGCCATGACACGCCCCCACAATTTCAAAATGTGCAGTGGTTGAGTCTTGTAGAGATGACGAATGATTTCTTGTTGGTTCGCGCCATAGCTCATGAGCCTTGCTGAAATTTGAAGAGATTTCGGAGTAGTTTTTTTGTTTTGAAAACTTTCTGTTTTTTCAATGATTCCAGTTAGAAGGCATTGAGAAATTTCTTTTGAAATTTTATTGTCCGCTTCTTCTAGGAGCTCTGTGATGATTTCACAAACTGATGATGAAACAACATTAACAACATTGATTTGACCAAATTCTTCGTTGCTACTGTGATTGTCAATGTTGATCACAGGAACCTCATAGAATATGTCAGGATTTTCTTCAAAAACTTTCCCAAGAGATTCTTTGTCCGGAGATCCAAGTGCAATGACGAGATCATATTTGAATTTTGCTGGAATGAAAGAAAAATCTTGCGGGTGAATGGATCCTTTTTCTGGAGTGATATAGATTCGAAGTTCATCCTCTCTCTCTTCAGTCTTAACGTTGGCAATTTTGTTTTTTGAAGTGTTGAAAGCCAAAATGAAATCACGAGCCTGAGAAAGTTTGCGCTCAATTTTTTTTGGGACCGGAAGAAAATTCAAATGATCTCTTTCCCCGTGCTTATCATCAAGAATAATCGTTGATTTCACTCCTTTTTCGCTCAAAAACAAAGACATCGAATAGCTGGCGCTGATAATGTCTTCATCAAATTGTGATGGCGTAAGAATCAATGCATTCTGAGTCTTGGCCAAAATTGATTTCAATTGTTCACTCGGTTTTGATTCCATGGACATGATTTAATTTATATAAGTTTAGTAGATAAAGATAACAGTAATTTTTTTGATTGTCAAATGGCAGGCATGGGGCATGCAACATGAAACATAGAGCATGGAGCATGGGGCATGGAACATGGAGCATGGAATGCGTTATATTGATAAGTTTGTTTAAGGAGAGAATGAAGATTCTGAGGAGGTGATAAAAACTTGACTAGTTTGGTGCGCAGGATTAGTATTAGGTGTCGTTTTGTGTTGTACAACTCGACAAATTTTAAGTTCATTTTAGTAGTCCCTACAGTACTAAGAGGAGGAGATTATGAATCGGATAGTTTTTCTGGCAATAATGGCAGGGGCAATTATTTGCAGTGGCTGCGCGCAGCCTTACGAAGAAGAGCAAGTCAGTCTTGTTCAAGTTGGCTGCTCTGTGTATGGAAGCGGTCAAACTTTGGATGCGGAAACATTTGAACAATTTTCGCAGATGACAGAAATGTCTGGGTCACTTCGAACGTGCAATTCACGGGATGTAAGGCTGGCAAAAAGGCTAGCTCAAATTTCCTTGGAAGAAAAAGGGAGTCTTGCTTTTTTTCTGGAGTTTTTTTATCAAGACAGTGGGTGGTTTGTTCAGGATCAAGATGGACACATAGTGCAAATAGAAATCATAAGCGCGTACTCCGGAATCTATGAGGAATTGCGCAGTATCAAAGTAACTTTTGATGAAGGTTGTCAAGAAGTTATTAGCTGCTGTAGCAAGCAAATGAGCAGCGATGTGTGGAAATGCAAAAATGGTGCATTTTGTATGTAGATAAAAAAACTAACTAGAAGGAGAAAATGAGATGAATAATATCTCATATCTTGGAATACTGATGTGGCCTATCGTGGCTGTGTTTATGGCCCCTATTGTAGAAAAAAAGCTATCAAGTAAGTTTGGTCAGAAATATCCCACAATAGAAAGAATTGGAGTGGTGACCATTACTTTTTTGATAGTAGGAGCACTTTTCTTGATTTTGGGAGTAATTTCACTATGTATGTTTGCCCCAATAATTAAAGGATTTGGGTGGCAGGAATCTGCAATGCAAACAGTGAAGTTACTGTTTTCATAGTCTTTATTAGGAATTTATAAGTACGCAAAAACAGGATGTTTTGATTGAATCAGACATTCTGTTAATTTTTTCAAATATTGACACAAGCCGATTTGTTTGCTACAATAGTGTTAATACTGAAGTGATGGTGAAGTTCGCATGGAGCGAACTTTTTTTATTAAACTAGTAATTAAGTAACTAATTAACGTATTTATATCTCTTTTGGTTGCATTTTTTGCAAAACAAAGAATATAGAAAAAATATATGGCTAAACAAAGCGATGATTCAACAGGAATAAATCCAAATGAATTTAGTAGTGCAATTAACCAAATTTGTGAAGAAAAAGGAATTGATAAGGACAAGGTGATTGAAACTATTGAAGCTGCACTGGCTGCAGCGTACAAGAAAGATTACGGAAAAAAGAGTCAAAACATCAAAGCAAAATTTGATGAGGTTTCTGGTCAGGCTAAGTTTTTCTTGGTGAAAGAAGTTGTAGATGAAACTACAAGAGAATTTATTGATCCAGAACAAGAGGAGGTTGAAGAAGATGAAATTAATGAAAAAGTTGGAAAAAAAGAAGTTCGAGAAGAAGAGGATCAAGAAGAAAAATTGATTAGATTTAATCCTGAAAGAGACATTCTTTTAGAAGATGCAAAAAAAGATAACAAGAAAATCAAACTCGGTGATGAGGTAGAAATGGAGCTTGAAGCCAAAAGTGATTATGGAAGAATTGCAGCTCAAACCGCAAAACAAGTAATCATTCAAAGAATTCGCGAAGCAGAAAGAAACGCGATGTTCAAAGAATACAAAGAAAAAGAAGGAGAAGTAGTAAACGGAACCATTCAAAGAGTTGAAGGTAGAAACGTTTTTGTGGACATTGGAAAATCAGTAGGAGTACTTTTCCCTACTGAACAAGTTAGAGGAGAAACTTACAATGTTGGACAAAGATTGAAAGTATACATTGCAAGCGTTGAAGCCGACACTCGTGGAGCTGGAATCGTTCTTAGTAGATCAAGCGTTGACTTGGTGAAAAGACTTTTTGAATTGGAAGTTCCAGAAATTTTTGCAGGGACAGTTGAGATTAAGGCTATTTCTAGAGAAGCAGGATCAAGAACAAAAATCGCAGTTTCTTCAAAAGAAACAGGAATTGATCCTGTGGGATCATGTGTGGGTCAGAAAGGAACAAGAGTTCAAGCAATTATTGATGAGCTTGGAGGAGAAAAAATTGATATTGTTGAATGGAATGATAATATTGAAAAATTTATCACTTCAGCGATTAGTCCTGCAAAAGTTATTTCAGTAAGAATCAAAGATGAGGAAAATAAGGGAGCTGAAGTTGTTGTTCCAAATGATCAACTGTCTTTGGCAATTGGAAAGAGCGGTCAAAATGTTCGTTTGGCAGCCAAGCTTACAGGATGGAAAATTGACGTTGTTGGAGAAGATGTTGAAATTGAAAATGAAAAAAAAGCTGAGAAAGAAGAAATAAAAGAAGAAGCTCCAAAACTAGACGAAAAAAAATCTCCAGAATCTGAAGAAAACGAGGAGAAATAATAAACAAGATAATAATTTAAGAGAGTAAATTCATGAAAATAATCAAGAAAGATTTGAAAAACTCAGAAGTACAATTAGAAATAACCATTCCATGGAAAGATTGGAGTAAGTTTTTTGATAAAGCTATTGAAGACATCTCCAAAGATGTCAAAATTGAAGGCTTCAGACCTGGAAAAGCTCCAAAGAATATGGTTGAAAAAAAAGTTGGAAAAGAGATTATTTTGAACAATGCTGCAGAAAAAGCAATAAGAGAAAGCTATGCAAAAGCTTTAGAGAAAGAAAAAATCAATGCCATTGATTCCCCTCAAGTTGACATTATGAAGCTTGCTGAAGGAAATGAGTTGGAATTTAAGGTGATAACAACAGTTATGCCAGAGGTGAAAATGAATGCATGGAAAGATGCAGTGAAAAAAGCGAACAAAGAAAATAGAGACGCAAAAATTGAAGTTGACCAAAAAGATATTGATGCTGAGCTTGAAAAATTAGCAAATTCAAGAACTGAATTGGACACAGTTGAAAGAATTGCTAAGGATGGAGATAGCGTTGAAATTGATTTCGATGTTTTTCAAAGCGGAGTTCTTATTGAAGGAGGATCTAGCAAAAAACACAATTTGGTTTTGGGAAGCAATGTGTTTATTCCTGGATTTGAAGAAAAATTGGTTGGAGCAAAAGCTGGAGATGAAAAAGAATTTGAGCTTAGTTTTCCAAAAGAATATCATGCTACACATCTTGCAGGAAAACCAGCTACTTTCAAGGTTAAAGTTAATGCAGTTCAAGAAAGAAAAATTCCAAAAATCGATGATGAATTTGCAAAATCTTTGGGAAAATTTGAAACACTCAAGGATTTGAGAGATGTTATTGAAAAAGGAATGAAAGATGAAAAAGAATTTGCAACAAAAGAGAAAAAGAGAAACGACATCGTAGAAGAATTGATCAAAAAAATTGAAGTGACAATTCCAAAGGTTCTTGTGGACGGAGAAATCCAAAAAATGCTTTATGAGTTCGAGGGTCAAATCCAAGGAATGGGAATGACAATGGATCAATATCTAGAACAAATCAAAAAAACCAGACAGGATCTTGAAAAAAATTGGATGCCTCAAGCTGAAAAAAGAATCAAGTCAGCTCTAGCTCTTGAAGAGGTTGCAAAGGAAGAAGAAATTGAAGTTTCTTCTGAAGAAGTTGAAGCAGAAATGAACAAAACTCTTCAAATGTACAAAAATATCAAGGATGCTCAAAAAAATATTGACATGGCAAGATTGTATAACTATACAAAAGGGATGCTTCAAAATCAAAAAGTTTTTGAGATGCTTGAAAAATTATAAGATTAAATTGAAACTTAAATATGTCTAACAAAATTAACAATCAAATTTTGATTCCTACTGTTATTGAAAAGACGAGTTATGGTGAGAGGGCATACGACATTTATTCAAGATTGTTGAAGGACAGAATAATATTTGTTGGAACCGGAATTGAGGATAATATGGCTAATGTTATCATTGCTCAGTTGTTGTTTTTGGAATCACAAAATTCGAAAGAGGATATCAAAATGTATATCAATTCTCCAGGAGGAGTGGTGACTGCTGCTTTGGCGATATATGACACAATGCAATACATCAAATGTGATGTGCAAACCATTTGTGTTGGAATGGCTGCGAGCGCTGCTTCTGTGCTTTTGGCTGCTGGAGCAAAAGGAAAGAGAATGATTCTTCCTAATGGTGAAGTGATGATTCATCAGGTGATGGGTGGAGCACAAGGTCAGGCAACTGACATTGACATTCACGCGCGTCACATTCTCAAAACCAAAGAGCGCCTCAACAAAATTCTTTCTGATCACACGGGTCAAGACATCAAAAAAATTGAGAGTGACAGCGACAGAGATTACTACATGAGTGCCATAGAAGCAAAGAAATATGGAATCGTAGATAAGATTATCAAGTAATCTTGCAAAAAAAGAGACACCTCAAAGGGTGTCTCTTTTTGTAGGAATATGAAGGCAAAAAGAGTACAAGTTCCATTTTTTGAGTGTTTAGTGCAATTTTTTGCAAAAAGCTTGACTTTTTGGAAATAAATTGCTAGAATTAGGCTGTAAATAATAATAATTTTTTAAAAATATGTTGGTAGGTTTTAAAGTTAAAAATTTTCGTTCAATTAAGGACGAAGTATATTTAGATTTGCGAGCAACAAGCGATAAAACCATGAAGGCTCAATCAGTCTTTGAAAATGACAAAACCGCATTATTGAAATCAGCTGCAATCTATGGGCCAAATGCATCTGGTAAAAGTAATATTTTTAAGGCCCTGATTGTTTTCCGTTTGATGATTTTGGAGTCATTACTTAGAAGTAATACATCAGTAGATTTGCCTGCAGAGTATTTTAAACTGAACCTAGAGTCGGAAAACGCACCATCTTTTTTTGAGATGGATTTTTTGCTTAATGAAGAGATTGTTTCATATGGGTTTGAAATGAATAAGAAAAGGATTTGTGCGGAGTGGTTAAAAAAAGAAAGAGGAAATGTGACTTTATTTGAAAGGGTTGATCAGAATATTAAAAGTAATAAGAACTATTTTCAAGAAGCAACTAAGGTTTTAAAAGATCAGACAAGCGAAAGAGTGCTATTCCTTTCTATTTTAGCAAGTAATAATAAACCTATTTCAAAAGAGATTGTTCAATTTATTCAAAAAATAAATTGTATTTCCGCGGCGGATAGAGGAAATACCCTTGATTATTCATTTGGTCAATATCTGAGCAATTCAAATAGGGCTAGTAAGATAAGAGATTTTATGGTTATGGCTGATTTTGGTGTTGTAGATATTGTCGCTAGTGAAAAAATGATTTCTGCAAAAGAGACTCAAAATATTCCTGATAAGTTTAAGGAGTTATTGTTTAAAGAAAACTCAAAAATAGCCGAAAGAAGTCTTAGGTTTTTACATAAGAAGCATGATAAGAATGGTAAAGAAATTGAAAGCGAGGCTCTAGACTTTTTTGCTGAGGAATCAGAGGGTACGCAGCAATTTTTTGCGCTCTCTGCTCCAGTAATTGATACATTGGAAAAAGGAAAAATATTGTTCATTGACGAGATAGATGCAAGTCTTCACCCGATGCTTTGTCAGTATCTAGTTTCAATTTTTAACTCTAAAAAAGAAAACAAAAAAAATTCTCAACTAGTTTTTACCACACACGACATCTCTTTATTGAACGAAGAATTTCTTCGCAGAGACCAAATATATTTTGCTGATAAAAATGATGAAGGAATGACAAATCTTTTTTCGCTAATGAATATTTCTGAAAGAAAAGGACTCGACTTTGCTAAGAGATATCTAGAAGGGAGATATAGTGCTTTACCGTATATTGTTAATTTTGAAAATATAAAGTTCTCTAAGTAATATGGTAAAATACAGAAACAAAAACAAACAGAAACATCGTAAGGTTCATCCCAAGATTTTTGTTTGGTCACATACAGAAAAAGCTGAAATAGAATATTTTCAAGATTTTAAAAATTATCTCGAAACACCTTTGCTGATGCCAAAAAAGGAATTATGTTGGAAGCCGCAAGAGTTAATAGAAAAAGTTATTAAATGGAAAAGAGAAGAAATTTATGATGAAGATAGAGATCAAGTTTGGTGTATTTTTGATGTAGATGATTTCTGTTGTGAAGAGCAGGATAAGGTTGAATTATTGAGATTGATTGCGATGGCCGAAGACAATAATATTAAAATTGCATTGATGAATGAGTGCTTTGAGCTTTGGATACTACTTCATTTTGAAAGATTGACGTCCCCAGTTTATAGAGGAAAGGATATTGAAAAGAGGATCCAGAAGTTTTTTAAAAAAAATAAATTAGGAGAATTTAAAAAGAATCAAAGTGTATTTAAAACTTTATTACCGTTTCAAGCACAAGCGATTAGTAATGCAAAAAAATTGTTATCAATGGATTATGAAAAAATTGATTGGGTAGAGATTTTGAGTAAGAATGGTAATCCGACAACAAGCATTCACTTTCTTATTGAAGAAATTAATCGATTAATGGGAAAACATTAAGACAAGAATACCTTGGGAAAATTAGATGTTTTTTGTTTTTCAAAATCCAAGCTACCGCTATGTTATAATTTATTCATAAATTATAGACGTCAAAGAATCTTGATCATAAATTAATTTTAAAACGGAGTTTGAGAATATTTCTTCAAACAATAACCGTGCTTATTAATTATCAAGGACTGTTCTTGATTAGCAACGATCGCGATTACTACATGAGCGCTGAAGAGGCCAAGAAATATGGAATCGTCGATAAGATTATCAAGTAAGAAAGTGGATTTCTTGTGGATAAGCTGTGAACAAAAACCCCGATTAACATCGGGGTTTTTTGGTTGAATATTTGGAAAAATTGAGGACTATTCCCCGCTGAGCATTGGGATGAGACTTTCACCACTCATTTCTTCTGGTTTTTGAATTCCCATGATTTCCAAAACGGTTGGGGCAACATCACTGAGAAGTCCTGCCACCTTTCTTTGGTTGATGACAATTTCTTCGGCGCTAAGAGGCTCTTCCAAGTGATTGGTCGGAGTGACAAGCCAGAATGGAACAGGATTGTTGGAGTGCTCAGTCATGTGCTCTCCTGTGCTTGGATTTTCGAGTTCCTCGGCGTTTCCATGGTCTGCGGTGATGAGAACGCATCCACCCTCCTTGAGAATCACAGGGATTAATTTGGAAAGATTTTCGTCTACTGCTTCCACTGCTTCAATTACAGCTTTTTCATTTCCAGTGTGACCTACCATGTCAGCATTGGCATAGTTGAGTAAAATGAAATCATATTTTCTTAGCTCGATAGCCTCAATTGTTTTTTGAGTGATTTCGTCTGCACTCATTCTTGGTTTTTCATCGAATTTTGAAACAGTTGGAGAAGGAACAAGCTCCCTGTCTTCTCCTGGCCAAGAGGTTTCTTTTCCGCCATTGAAGAAATAGGTTACGTGAGCATATTTTTCCGTTTCAGCGATTCGAAGTTGTTTTTTGTGATTTTCACTAAGCACTTCTCCCAATCCGAAACGTACTTTTTCCGGAGGAAAAACAACCAGTACCGGAAGATCTTTTTCATATTCTGTGAATGTGACAAAAGTTACATCTAGGAATTTTTCCTTTTTGATTTTGTCAAAATCCGGAACAGAAAAAGCTTTTGTAATTTGACGAGCTCTATCTTCTCGGAAATTGTAGAAAATTATGGTGTCATTATCTTGAATTGTTGCAAGAGGAGTTCCATCTTTTTTAGTGACAACCGCAGGTTCTATGTATTCATCAGTAACATCTTTTTTATAGGAAGCTCGAAGATATTCTACAGGATCTTTGATTGGCTCACCTTTTCCAAGTGTGAGTGCATCATATGATTTTTGAGTTCTGTCCCAGTTGTTGTTTCGATCCATGGCCCAATTTCTTCCGCACACTGAAGCAATTTCTCCAACTCCGATTTCCCCGATTCTGCTTTGAAGTTTTTCAACAATATCTACTCCGGAAGTAGGTGATGAATCGCGTCCGTCAGTAAAGAGATGAATGAAAACGTTTTTAACATTATTTCTGGAGGCTAAATCAAGGGTGGCAAAAAGGTGCTCATAGTGAGAATGAACAGTTCCTTCACTGAGCAGTCCCATGATGTGAAGATTGCTTTTTTTGTCTTTTACATTATCAAGACCCTTCAAAAGAGATTCATTGGCAAAAAAACTTCCGTCTTCAATAGACAAGTTAATTCTAGGAAGATTTTGATAGATTATTTTTCCAGCTCCAAGGGTTAAATGCCCAACTTCACTGTTTCCTGGTTCTCCCCAAGGAATTCCTACGGATACACCAGAAGCCTGGAGGGATATGCCGGGATAATATTTTTCAATCTTGTCTACTGTAGGGGTATTTGCTTTCTTGATTCCGTTTCCTTCCGTGGTGCTGCTAAGACCCCAGCCATCTAAAATTATTAATGTTACAGGTTTATACATAGTTGAATTAAAAACATAAAAAATAAAGATTCACTCTATCTATAAATATATCATTTTATTTTTTCTTTGACAAAAGGCTCTCAATATAATATCATTTTCATTGAATAAGTAATTAAACTCAGATTGATATAAATAGATACAGTACCGAAAAGAATTGCGCAGAAGACGAGAAACGTTGTAGATATTATTTCTTTTTTATATAACCTTTAAGCTATTAATGAAAAAAGTTAATAAAAGATACGCGTAATTTTTCTTGTGGTCGCTAGCTATTTTGTCAACTTTGAATGTGTTTGAATATATGGAAATAAACCTAGTAGATTTGCTAGTATTTCTTAGTTCTGTTGGAATAGGTGTTGTGGTCGGATATTATGTGAGACAATCAGTGGCCAAAAAGCAACTTTCTACAGCAGAAGGGAGAGCTACAAGTATTTTAGAAGATGCTAAAAAAGAATCACAAGAAATGATTCTGAACGCGAAAGACAAAGCAGTAAATATTTTGGAAGAATCAAAGAAAAAAGAAAAAGAGCGAGAAGATCATCTTGTGAAGAAAGAACAAAGATTGGAAGAGAGAGACAGTATGATCGACAGTAAAATGAGAGAATTAGACAAAGGTAGAGAAACGTTAATAAAAAAAGCTGACGAAGTTAGAAAAGTCAGAGAGGAAGTAAACGAACTTAGAGAAAAGGAGCTGAAAAGACTTGAAAAAATTGCAGAATTAGACAAGGAGCAAGCCAAAACCGTTTTGCTTCAAATTGCAGAAGAAGAAAACAAAGTAGAGTTGTTGGAAAAAATAAAGAAACTTGAGAGAGAAGGTGTTGAGAGTTTGAAGAAAAAAGCATTGGGAATAATGACGCAAATTATTCAAAAATATGCTGGATCTCACACAGCAGAAATTACTACTACAACAGTATCCATTCCTTCTGATGAGGTTAAAGGAAGAATTATTGGAAGAGAAGGAAGAAACATTAAAGCGTTGGAAAGACTTACAGGCGTCGAAATTATTGTTGACGATACTCCGGAAGCAGTGGTTATTTCAGGATTTGATCCTGTGAGAAGAGAGACAGCACGAATCGCACTTGAAAAATTAATCGAGGACGGAAGAATTCATCCTACTAGAATTGATGAGGCGGTTGTATATGCCAAGAAAGAAGTTGAGCATAAAATCAAAGAGGCTGGAGAAGCAGCTGTGTATGATGTGGGACTAGCAGGAATTAATCCAAGATTAGTCTATCTGCTAGGTCGTTTAAGATATCGTACAAGTTATGGTCAGAATGTTTTGATACATTCGATTGAGGTTGCGCATCTTTCCGGTCTTTTGGCAGCAGAACTTGGAGCGGATGTTTCTGCGGCAAAAAAAGCGGGTCTTTTGCATGACATTGGAAAAGCCGTAGATCATGAAATTCAAGGAACTCATGTGGAAATCGGAATTAAGATTTTGGAGAAATTCAATATTGATAAAAAAGTGATTAGTGCAATGAAATCTCATCATGAGGAATATCCTTTTGAGAGCGCAGAATCATTCATTGTGGCAGCGGGAGATGCGATTTCAGCAGGACGTCCTGGAGCAAGAAAAGACACTCTGGATCAATACCTAAAAAGACTTGAGGAATTGGAAGAAATTGCTAATTCATTTGAAAGCGTTGAAAAAAGTTATGCAATTCAGGCAGGAAGAGAGATTAGAGTTTTTGTAAATCCAGAAAAAATTGATGATCTTGGAGCTGTGAAATTGTCTCGAAATATTGCTAACAAAATTGAAGAGGAATTGAAATATCCAGGTGAAATTAAAGTTAATGTTCTTAGAGAAACAAGATCAGTTGAATATGCAAGATAGTTAAATAGGTTGACAAATATCGCTAACTTCTCTATTTTGTCAATAAAGGCCGAGTGTGAGTTGAAAATAAATAACACAACAATCAAAAGAATATTTTGATAAAATTATTGAAAGGAGGTGGAAATATGGAAAACGTAAACAAAGAAATGTTGGTGGATGCTTTGGCTAATGCAACTGGTCTATCAAAGAAAGATGTAGCGGCTGTGATCGAAGCTTTCACTGATCAAGTAACTGAAAGCCTTAAGAAAGGTAAAAAAGTAACTCTTACTGGTTTTGGAGTTTTCAAAACATCAGCTAGAGCTGCAAGAGAAGGAAGAAATCCTCAAACAGGAGAAGCTATTAAAATTCCAGCTATGACAGTACCTAAATTTACTGCTGGTAAATCTTTGAAAGAAGCTGTTAAGTAAAAAACTATTTTTTCAAAAGATAAATCAAAAACCCTTTGACTTTGTTGAGGGGTTTTTGATTTGTCGTTTGTTGAGTGCTTGTGACATTATTGATGATGTTTGTCAAAAAAGAGGATTTGATTTATAATAAGAATTGATTCAATGTTTTTTGAAATTGATGATTTCCAGAGCTTTTCATAAAAAATAAAAATAAAAATGTTCAAATTTTTTAAAACTAAGAAAAATCATTTTTTAGGGGTAGATTTTGGAACTTCTGCCATCAAGGTAGTAGAACTTGCTTATAAAAATTCTCAGATAACCCTTTCCAATTATGGCTGGGTTGATTTTGGCAGTGATGAAAATTCTGGAAAGATGAATTATGAAAACAAAAAAGAAAAGTTAATAAAATATCTGGAAATGCTTTTGAAAGAAATGAAAGTGAAATCAGATTCTGTGTATACTGCCATTCCAGCACATAACGGACTTTCTGTGATTGTTAATTTTCCTGATATTAGTGATGAAGAAATTGCGAAAGCTATTAAACTTGAAGCAGGAAAACACATACCTTCGCCGCTAGATGAAGTATATTTGAGTTGGGATGTTGTTTTGAGAGACAAGAAAAAAGGAGGTATTTTTGATAAAGCTAAGGATAGGATGTCTCATAAAGAAGGTGAAAAGAAAAAAGAGAGCATCGAAGTAATGCTAGTGGCGGCTCCAAAAGAGGAGGTGCTTAACTATGAAGATATAATCAAAGGATGTGGATTGAAGGTTAAATCATTGGAATTAGATATATTTTCCATAGTAAGATCTGTGATTGGAGAAGATCTGGGGACATATCTGATTGTGGATATCGGATCTAGAGCAACGAATATAATTCTTGTTGATAAGGGAATAGTCAGAATCAACAGAAGCTTGAGTGTGGGAGGAAATGAAATTACAAACACAATAAAATCCAGTATGAGCGTCACGTGGGATAGAGCAGAAAGATTCAAGAAAAAACCTAGAGATTTTTTTAGTAGCAAAGAAGCTGTGAGTATCTTGCCCATCTTAAGTTCAATTTCAAGTGAAGCAAAACGCATCATCAATGAATATTCTAAAAAAAATCCTGAAAAAAAGAATCCAGTAGACAGTGTCATCATTTCAGGAGGAACATCTTTACTGACAAATCTGGATTCATATTTTGCAAAGGAGCTTGGGGTTAAGGTGGTGAGTAGTAATCCTTGGAAGCGAGTGAAAGTCAAAGATCCTTTGCTTGAAGAACGTCTAAGCGAAATGGCCCCATCTTTTTCAGTTGCGATCGGATTGGCATTGAAAGGTGTAGATGATTATTGTCGAGATATATAGTATAATAAAATAAAAGTTTAAGTTTTTAAAATAAATAAAAAAATGGCTAATATAAATTTACATCAATCATTCGAGCGCGGGGAGGAGATGAGAAAGAAACCAAATTTTTTTGCGAGCAGAACATTCATTTCAATCATCATCTTGGTAGTTTTTTCTGGAACTTATTTTGCTTTAGATTACTATAGATCTTTACTAGAAAAAGAAAAGCAAAATGTAATCGATTCAAAACAAAGAGAATTGACCGCTATCGACACAGAAATCGTTAGTGAAGTTGTTGATTTCAATACAAGAGCTAAATCAATAGCTTATAATCTTGCAAATAAAAATAAAGCGGATGAAAACTTTGCTAGATTAGAAGAGTTGATCTTAAATAGCGTATATTTGAACAGCTATGAATATGACTATGTCGAAGGATTAGTTTCAATGGAGGCAGTTACAGGGAGCTATCAATCAGTTGCAGAGCAAATGTTAAATCTAAATAAATCAGGATATTTTTCTAGAGTGGAAATTTCAAGTACAAAAAGAGATAAAGAGGGCCAAGTGGTTTTCAATTTGGAACTACAGTTAGCCAAAAAATAATAATAATTCATTCGTAAACTTTAAAAAATATGAGATTGAAATTTTTGTTTTTCCCCTTTGCATTAGTGGTGGCAACCATACTGTCTATTTGGTTCATTTGGCCGACATGGTTTGATGCAGAAGAAGGGATTGTTGCAATTAGAAAAGATATTGAGAAGCAAGAGGAAGAGTTGGCCAACGTGCAATCCAGAAAGAATAATTTATTGTCATTGAAAAATAATATTGATTCAGAAGTGAGTAACAGTGCTTTGACAAAAAAATATTATCCTGATCAAAAGGACACAGAAAAAATAATCAATGAGATTAATAATTTTGCAAGCGGAACAGGTGTTGCCGTTGTGGACATGGATGTGAACGTGATGGACAGATCCGATAGAAGAGTTAGAGGTGGTGAGGCAAGATTTGCTTGTCTTCCAGTGGATGCAACAACAAGTGCGACTACTGCGGTTCAAGCAGGTGCAGCAACAGTTAAGCCTATTGAAGAAGGACAGGTGGTTGTAACAACAATGGATGTGAATGTTATTGGAGGATATGAAGAGATTAGAAATTTCATTACTCGCCTGCAAGGGATAGAGTTGATTAACAATGTGCACAGCATTTCTTTAGCGAAAGACGAAACCGAGAATGTGGAGGGAGGAGCTAAAACACCCTCAGTAAATCAATTGAATGCAAAAATTGGAGTATGTTTTGGATATTTATCTCCATCTAAGATTGACAAAACCGGAGATTTTATCAGCCACGAATCTTTTTCGAAGAGTGCGTTTAATTTTGAATACATTAATGGTATAAACGCAGCTGTGTATCGTGCTGCAGCTCAAATTGAAATTGGACAATCAGGAAAGAATAATCCTTTTCTTCCTTAATTTTATCTAAATAATGGTTAATAAAGATCAATTAAAAGAGCGATCTCAGGAGTTGAACATTCCTATTTTGGAGAAAGTGCCCAAGGTTGTTTCGAAACGGTTTTTGAATATCTTATCTGAGGATATTGCTCGAGAAAACAAAACAGTTGTTTTTGACGGTGGCGAAGGAATTATTAGAGTGGCAATGGTGGATCCAAGTGATCCCCAAGCTCTGAATGTTCTTGGCTTTGTTGCAGGAAAGAATAATTTGAAAACGGAAATATATTTGATTTCAGAAGATGATTTGGATGAGCTTTTGAAGAATTATGAAACCGCAGAAAAAGCTATCAAGGATGTCGTTCAGTCTTTTGAAAGTGATCGTGAGGAAGCTGCAAGAAAAGAAGATTCCAAAGAGGATAGCTATCAAAAAATTATTCAGGATGCACCTGTTTCAAAATTGACCAAGGTAGTAATTGGACACGCTATTGAAGGGCGAGCGAGTGACATTCATATTGAGCCTAGTTCTGAGGGATATCGAGTGAGATATCGAGTTGATGGAGTCTTACATTCATCTTTGGTGATTCCTAGGGAGGTTGGAAAAGCAATTGTTTCTCGTATTAAAATTCTTTCAAATTTGAAAATAGATGAAACGAGAAAACCACAAGATGGAAGATTTAGTTTTGCAGGAAAAATGGAAGGAGACAGTATTGACTTTCGTGTTTCCACCTTTCCAGTTGTTGGAGGGGAAAAGGTGGTGCTTCGTATTTTGGAAAAAGGTGGAAAGGTTCTTGAATTGGAAGAACTTGGATTACTTGGAAGAAATAATGAGATTTTAACAGAGGCAATAAAAGAAAATAACGGAATAATTTTGATGACCGGACCAACTGGTTCAGGAAAATCAACAACATTGTATGCGCTTCTTCAAATTATTAATAATGAAGAAAGAAATATTGTGACACTTGAAGATCCAGTTGAATATTCTGTAGAAGGAATTAATCAGAGTCAAATAAAGCCAGAAATCGGATATACTTTTTCAAGCGGTCTCAGGTCTATTTTGAGACAAGACCCTAATGTGATCATGGTAGGAGAGATTCGTGATGCAGAAACGGCTGAATTGGCAATTCATGCTTCACTTACGGGTCATTTAGTGTTTTCAACTTTGCATACCAATGATGCTATTGGGTCAGTAGTGAGGCTTGTGGATATGGGAATCGAGCCGTTCTTATTGGCATCTTCTCTGAGGGTTTTGGCTGCACAAAGACTTGTGAGAAAGATTTGTCAAAAATGCAAAACCGAGGAAAAACTTCCAACGGAATTTTATGGAAAAATTAAGACACTAGTGCATGAAATTGAGGACAGTGAAATCAAGAAATACGGAATAGATTTATCCAAAGGAATCAAGTTTTATTATGGAGCTGGATGTGAAGAATGCGGAAACACAGGACTCAAGGGTCGATTGGCTATTTATGAATGTTTCAATGTGGACAATGATGCTAGGGATGCGATCACTTCAACAGACAGAGACAGAGCATTGAGAAATGTTTCCAATAAACAAAAAATGCTTAGCATGAAACAAGATGGAATATTGAAAGCCTTATTAGGAATGACAACCTTGGCAGAAGTGGAAAGAATTACAGAGGGAAGTCTTACTGTAGGAGGTGCTGTGGAGGATGATAAGGGATAGAATAAATTTTTTGAATAATAAATTAATAATGTTGATATGGACAAAAAGATTATATTGTTGGCAGAGGATGATGTTTTTGTGAGTGATATATACTATAGAAAACTTACAAATGAAGGATTTGATGTTAAGCTTGCATCAAATGGACTGGAGGCTATAGAAAAATTGAAAAAAGATGTTCCTGATCTGATACTCCTAGATGTGATGATGCCATATATGAATGGTAAGGAAGTGATTAAGGAGTTGAAAGCAAAAGATGAATGGAAAAATATTCCAGTGATATTTTTAACAAATGTTTCAGAGAAAGATGATATGGAGCCAGAGATTTTGGAACAAGCGGATAAATATTTGATAAAGTCCCACTTTACACCAGCAGAGGTAGTTGAAAAAATAAAATCATTACTATAGAGCACTAAGTGTTTATAAATAAAAACAAAAATGGAAGCAATTCATGCAGAACAAAAGTTAAAAAGTTTTTTAGTAGCAGTTGCCCAACAAGGGGCTTCTGATCTTCATTTGGTTGTTGCAAGACACCCGACCATAAGAGTGGATGGAAGATTAACCCCGTTAGTTAATGAGCAGGTTTTGACAGCAGAAGATACAAAGCTTATTGCCAATGTAATGCTTTCTGAGCATTATCAGAAAGAATTGATGGATGAGGGCCAAGCTGGGTTTTCCTATCCATTTGAAAAAAAAGCAAGATTCAGAGTAAATATTTTCTTTCAAAAAGGAAATATTAGTATCGTGATGCGTTTGGTGCAAACAAAAATTAGAACATTGGAGGAGTTGAGTGTTGATCCGGTTGTGTATGATTTTGCAAAATATTCTCAAGGACTGATTCTTGTTACCGGTCCAGTGGGACACGGAAAATCAACCACTATGGCAGCCATGGTGGACTATATCAATCATAATTATGACAAACACATAATAACCATTGAAGATCCAATCGAATATATCTATGAACAGGATCGTTGCATTATTAATCAAAGGGAAGTTGGAGAAGATGTGAAGGATTTTTCAACAGCACTTCGTGCGGTTTTTCGAGAAGATGTGAACGTAATTTTGATTGGTGAAATGAGAGACCTGGACACAATTAGTACTGCGATGACAGCTGCTGAAACAGGACATCTTATTTTTGGAACGCTTCATACCAATAACAGTGCTCAAACAATAGACAGAATCGTGGATGTTTTTCCAGCTCATCAGCAAAATCAGATTCGTTCACAGCTTGCAAGTGTTCTTTTGGGGGTATTATCCCAAAGGCTCATTCCGAGAATTGGAGGAGGAAGAATTCCTGCTGTGGAAGTTATGATTAAGAATCATGCAATTGAAAATCTAATAAGAGAAAATAGAGCATATCAAATAGATTCAGTGATTGAAACAAGTTTGAAAGACGGAATGATTTCAATTGACCGATCTTTGAGTCAAATGGTTCAAAAAGGTCTTATCACAATTGAGGATGCGATGGCGTTTAGCAATAATAAGGAATATCTAAAGACCATTATCAAGCAATAAAGTGTTTAAATAGCCACACTTACACAGAGCGATGTGTGTAACGAGGTGTTAAAAAAATATGCGTTTTATATTTAAAGCCAGAAATCAAAAAGGCGAAATTGAAAAAGGTAAGGTTGAGGCGGTCAATGAAGAGCTGGCCTTGAAGGTTTTGAGGGACAATAAACTTGTGCCGATTTCAGTCACAAGAGAGGAAGATGTTCCAAAGATCATAAGAGATTTGCAACGCTCTTGGGAAGGAGCGAGCAAAAAAGATTTGGTAATTTTTTTCAGACAGTTGCAGGCGCTTATTTCTGCAAAAGTTCCTTTGACACACTCACTTCGATCAATTGAAGATCAGCTTGAGAACAATTACATCAAAAATATTGTGAAAGAAATTTCTAATGATATTGATGATGGAGTGGCTTTTTCTGATGCGATGGAAAAATATCCAGAGGTGTTTTCAAAGATCACATCAAGCACAATTCGAGCTGGGGAAATATCAGGAAATATGGAAAAATCCATTCAATATGTTGCAGACAATCTGGACAAAAGTTATCGACTCACATCTAAAATCAGAGGGGCATTACTCTATCCTGTTTTTGTTTTGGTTGCAGCAGGTGCGATTGGATTTTTGTCACTGACACTGATTGTTCCAAAGTTGACATCAGTGATTCAAGAGATGGGGCTCACAATTCCTTGGTACACACAAGCACTGATTTTGCTGGGTGACTTTATGCAAAATTATTGGTGGGCGGTTTTGATTGTGATTATTGCGGCTGTGCTTGGAATAATGTATTACATCAGCACAGGAGCTGGAAAAAGAGAGTGGGACAGAATTCAATTGGAAATTCCTATTTTTGGAAAGCTGTTGAAATATGTATATCTGACAAGATTTGCAGGGAATCTCTCAATGCTTTTGAATGGTGGAATTCCAATTGTCCAATCTTTGGCGATTGTTTCAGATGTTGTGAACAATAGTGTGTATTCAGGGATTATTCTTCGCAGTGCGGATGAAGTGAAATCGGGAGGAAACATGAGCAATGTTCTTTTCAAGACAAAACACATGCCAGCCATTGTTTCTCGAATGGTGAAAGTTGGAGAAGAAACTGGAAAGCTGGATGAATCCTTGGAGAATGTGGCTATTTTCTATGAGCAAGAAATTGATGATATCGTGAGAAACATGACCGCCCTCATTGAACCGATTTTGATTATTTTTTTGGGTATGGGAGTTGCTTTGTTG
>Ga0224510_10000512_pt1 | contig 29387 bp, 23 predicted proteins | sample SF_May12_sed_USG_FD_170161 | JGI IMG/M metagenome (GOLD analysis project Ga0224510, IMG submission 170161) | Sediment microbial communities from San Francisco Bay, California, United States - SF_May12_sed_USGS_4_1 | ecosystem: Environmental > Aquatic > Marine > Sediment | place: USA: California... | reverse complement strand
GTCGTGCGGACGGTCATTGCCGCAGTCTAGCCTGCGGCAGGGGATGGGGGATGGGGGTTGGGGGATAGTCGGAATAGAAGCGGCGATGAATTCGATTGCAGCCCCTTCCGACTAACCCCTAACCCCTATCCCCTAACCCCTCAAACCCGTCCTACAGGACGGGTTTGATGCGCCAGATCCGCTCCGCGTACTCGCGGATGCTGCGGTCGCTCGAGAACTTGCCCATGCTGAGCGCGTTGAGCACCGCCTTCCGGCTCCACTCGTCGGGCTGCAGGTACAGCGCGTCCACCTCGTCCTGCGCCCTGGCGTAGGCAGCGAAATCTGCCAGCACGAAGTACGGCTCGCCGTCGGAGAGCAGGCGCTCCACGATCGGCTTGCCGTCGAACACGTTGGCGGGCGAGAAGTAGCCCGAATCGATCATGTCGAGCGTGCGAGCCAGGTCTGGGTTCGAGGCGACGAACGTCTGCGGCGCGTACCCGCGCGCTTTCAGGCCGGTCACCTCGTGCGCCTGCAGGCCGAAAATGAAGATATTCTCTGGACCGACCTGCTCACGGATCTCGACATTGGCGCCGTCGAGCGTGCCGATCGTGAGCGCGCCGTTCAGCGAGAGCTTCATGTTGCCCGTGCCGGAGGCCTCGAGGCCCGCGGTCGAGATCTGCTCCGACAGGTCGGCGGCCGGCATGATCCGCTGCGCGAGCGAGACGTCGTAGTCGGGCAGGAAGACCACCTTCAGCTTGCCCTGGATGGTCTCGTCCGCGTTGACGATGCTGGCGACGTTGTTGATGAGCTTGATGATGCCCTTGGCCATCACGTAGCCCGGCGCGGCCTTGCCCGCGAAGAGCACGGTGCGCGGCACGGCGTACGCCTCGGGGTTCGCCCGCAGCCTGTGGTAACGCGTCACGACGTACAGCAGGTTCAGCAACTGCCGCTTGTATTCGTGGATGCGCTTGACCTGCACGTCGAACAGCGAGTGCACGTCCAGGTCGACGCCGACGCGGCGCTGCACCTCGGCGTCGAGGCGGCGCTTGTTGGCCAGCTTGATCTCGCGGAACTCGCGCCGGAACCCGGCGTCCTCCGCCAGCCCGCGGATGCGGTCGAGTTCCTCGAGGTCGTTTTCCCAGGAATGGCCGAGGTGCCGGGTGATCAGCGCCGAGAGTCCGGTGTTCGACTGCTTGAGCCAGCGCCGCACGGCTATGCCGTTCGTGACGTTGGTGAAGCGGTCCGGGTACAGCTCGGCGAAGTCGGCGAAGATCGTCTTCGTCATCAGTTCGGAGTGGAGCTTGGCCACTCCGTTGATCGTGTGGCTCGCGACGACCGCGAGGTTCGCCATGCGGACCTGGCGCCCGCCGCCCTCGTCGATGAGCGACATGCGGCTGCGGCGTTCGCTGTCGCCGGGCCAGCGTGCCGTGACTTCGTCGAGGAAGGCACGGTTGATGAGGTAGATGATCTGCAGGTGGCGCGGCAGGATCCGCTCGAAGAACGCGATCGGCCAGACCTCGAGCGCCTCGGGCAGCAGCGTGTGGTTGGTGTACGAGAACACACGCCGCGTGATCATCCAGGCCTGCTCCCATTCGACCTCGTGCTCGTCGACCAGCAGCCGGACCAGCTCCGGGATGGCCAGCGCGGGGTGCGTGTCGTTCAGCTGGATCGAGAGCGCTTCGTGCAGGGAGTCGAAGCTGCGGCCTTCGGCGAGGTGCTGCGCGAGCATGTCCTGCAGGCTTGCGCTGACGAAGAAGTAGTGCTGCTTGAAGCGCAGCTCCTTGCCCTGCGGCGTGGTGTCGTCCGGGTACAGGATGCGCGAGACGTTCTTCGCCTCGGCCTGCGCCCAGGACGCCTCGACGTGCCGGCCGGCATTGAACAACTCGACACTGAATGGCGCGATGGCGCGGCCTGCCCAGAGGCGCAGGTGGTTGACGGTCGGACCGCGGTTGCCCGGGATCAGCTGGTCGAAACCGACGGCCCAGATGTTGTACGTGTCGACCCAGCGGTACCGCGTGTGGCCCTGCGCGTCCTGCGTACCGATGCAGCGGCCGCCGAAGCGGACGACGTAACGGGCGTCGTCGCGTTCGATTTCCCACGGGCTGCGCTCGCGCATCCACGTGCTCGCGACCTCGCGTTGCCGCCCGTCCTCGTCGATGACCTGCGTGAAGATGCCGTAGTCGTAGCGGATGCCGTAGCCGACCGCCGGGTACTGCAGCGTCGCGAGCGAATCGAGATAGCAGGCCGCGAGGCGGCCAAGACCGCCAGTGCCGAGACCCGGGTCGTTCTCTTCCTGCGCCACGCGCTCGAGGTCGTAGCCGAGTTCGGCCAGCGCTTCGCGTGCTTCCTGCACCAGGTCGCCCTCGAGGCTGGCGAGGCCGTTGATGAGCGAACGCCCGAGCAGGTATTCGACCGACAGGTAACAGATGCGCTTGACGCCTGCCTGGGTGATGCGGCGCTGCGTGGACAACCAGCGCGCGGCAAGCTCTTCGCGCACCGCGAGCGAGAGCGCATCGTAGATGTCCCGCTGCGTGGCGGATTCGGGGTCCCTGCCGAGCGAGCGCGTCAGGCGGTCGAGCAGGACAGCGCGCAGCGTGCCGGGCTGCAGCGTGATTCCACTCAGCAAAGCGGTGCTTCTCACGTGATGACTCCGTACTCTCGCGCGGAATTGTCCGCGTCTTTTTGTTCGACTTCTTCGATCAGGAGACGCTGCGGCGCGTCACAGTTTCTGCAGCGTCCGTTCGGCGACGATGCGCCAGCCCTGCGCTTCCTTCGCGAGCGTCAGTTCCTTGACGTACGCATCCTTGCCGAAGCGCTGCACGAACGTCACGACCTTGCGGTCGGGACCAGCGTCCTTCGCCTTGAGTTCTTCGAGTCGCGCCTCGGGCACGGCGCCGCTCGCGACCTGCTGCTTGAGGTCCTCGATGTAGGCGCCGGCCCCGCCCTTCTCCGCTGACTGGAACTGGGGCGAGTAGAACGACGCCACCTGGTCCGGTTTGCGGTTCGCCCACGCGGAGCCCCAGACGTACACGGCCTCTTCGGCCGAGCCGGCCATGACGGCCTTGGGCCCGAAATACGGGGGCGGCTGGTCGAGGCACTTGGGTGCCGGGTCCAGCTTCGCGGGATCGGGTGCTACGGGCGGAATGTTCATGCCGCCGCTCAGGCGTTCGCTGCCCGTCACGCCTTCCGGCATTTCCAGCCGGGGTCGTTCCCGCGCAGCGAGGTACTCGGGGTTGTCGCCACAAGGATTCTTGGTGGCGCAGCCTGCCAGCGCGGCGAACGCCAGGCCCGGCAGGACCAGCAGGCGTAGCGAAATGCTCGAAACGGGCATTGGCGGATCACCAGGCACAAGAATGCGAAGGGCACGCATTGTAGCGTTCCCCCGCCCGGATGTGCCGCACCCGGTGCGTCACAGGTTATAGCCGCGCCGCGAGCGCAGCACCTCGACCTGGTCGAGCTCCCACAGGTGCACCGGGGCGCCGCGGCGCACGAACATGCCCGACCCGGCATTGATGAACGAGCGTGCGAGCCGTTTGCGGTACCACTCGGCGGGGCGGATGTGGACGTTCCGGTCCGTGCGGCGCTTGTCGCAGTACAGTTCCCAGTCCTCGCGGGTCAGCGCGCCGAAGTGCAGGACGCCCTGGCACAGGCGCGCGAGGTTGCGCAGGCCGGCGGCCGCCGGGCGCGCCGGCAGATACTGGAATACGTCGTAGCAGATCACGAGGTCGAACGGTCTGGCCGATTCGAAGGTAGCGGCCGACCCCTGGGTCCAGCCGTGCTTGTCGCAGAGGTACTGGCTGACCTCGAGGCCGGTGTACCTGGCCTTCGGAAAGTGCCGCAGCAGCTGGTCGCGCATCAGGCCCAGCCCGCACCCCACGTCGAGGATCGAGCGCACCTGCAGCTCGCCGTGACTGGCGAAGGCCGCGACCAGGTCGGCACGCCGGACCATCTCCCTGCCGGTCACGACCCGCGTGCGCGGGTCGAGGTAGAAGCGCCGGAAGAAGGCGGCGTCGAACTGCTCGGTCGGTGCGGCTTTTCTGGGCACAGTCGTTTGCTGTCCTGGCAGTGGGCGTCGTCGGCCGGCGATCTTGATTCAGTAGCTAAAGCTTAAAGTATTTTGCGAATGAGCCTTTGTCATTCATCATTTGCGTAGTTTAGCCGAACAACGCATCGTCCCGGCAGCCGCGCCTGGCGCGCTCGCCTGCCCCGCCCCGGTTGCATCGCGGCCGCGCGCCCCCACTTCGTGCTCCATGCACGAATCAGACAGGCGGCCGCGACGATGAACCGACGCGAAATGCGCTCGTGGATGTGGGCAGAAACGGCCGACCTGCTCGACCAGGCCGACCGCCTGCAACGGCAATTCTTTCGGCTGGCCGCGCAGCCGGCCGACCGGCGCCAGCAGCCACGCTGGGAGCCGCCGGTCGACGTCTTTGCCGGTACGGATCAGGTGCTGGTCGAAGTCGCTCTGCCAGGCGTTCCGGAGGAGCGCATGGAGTTGATCCTGGCACCGGGTGAACTCGTCATTCGTGGCGAGCGCGCCCTGCCGAACCGGCCGGCCGGCACGACACTCCAACGATTGGAGATCCCCTACGGTCGGTTCGAGCGCCGTCTGGCACTGGGGCCAGGGCATTGGGACCTGGTCGACCGGCGACTCGCCGATGGCTGCCTGCAACTGTTGCTGGCCCGCCGCTGATGAACGAACGGACAGGTGACGACCCCATGAGCACGGACATGAAGCACGACCGGGACGACGCATCGAAGATGCCCGTGGCGACCCCGAACGCCTGCACCGAGGCCGGCAAGGCACCCGGCCTGCCGGACGACATGCTGATCATCCTGCCGGTCCGCAACCTCGTGCTGTTCCCCGGGGTGATCCTCCCCGTCGCGATCAAGCGCGAGAAGACCGTCGCCGGTGCCCAGGAAGCCGTGCGCGTCGAAGGCAAGGTCGGGTTCCTGCTGCAAAAGGACCCCCAGGCCGACGATCCGACGTTCGGCGAGCTGCACAGGATCGGGACGGCGGCAACGATCGTCCGCTACATCACCGCGCCCGACGGCACACATCACCTGGTCTGCCAGGGCGAGCGGCGCTTCCGCGTCCTCGACGCCGTGGGCGGCTTCCCGTACCTCGTTGCGCGCGTCGAATACCTCAGCGACACCGGGGTCCATCATCCAGAGGTCGAGGCGCGCTCGTTGCTGCTGAAGCAGAAGGCGGTCGAGGCCATCACGCTGCTGCCGCAGGCTCCCGCCGAGCTCGCCAACTCGATCCAGGCGATTGAATCGCCCGCGGCCCTCGCCGACACGATCGCGAGCTTTCTCGACGTGAAACCGGCCGAGAAGCAGGAACTGCTCGAGACCACCGAGATCCGCGAGCGGCTCGAGCGTGTCGCGACGCACCTGACGCGCCGCGTCGAAGTGCTGAAGCTGTCGCGCCAGATCGAGGAACAGACCAAGGAAGCGATCGACGACCGCCAGCGTGAGTACGTGCTGCGCGAACAGTTGAAGCAGATCCAGAAGGAGCTCGGGGAAGAGACGGAAGGCGAGGAAGCCGAGGAACTGGCCGAGGCCATCACCAGGGCTGGCATGCCGCCCGAGGTCGACGAGCACGCGCGCAAGGAGCTGAAGCGTCTCGAGCGCATGAACGAGGCGAGCGGCGAGTATTCGATGGCGCGCACGTACCTCGACACGCTGATCGCGTTGCCATGGTCCAAGCTCGACGCCGAGTCGATCGATATCGAGCGTGCCCGCGGCATCCTCGACGCAGACCATTATGGGCTCGAGAAGATCAAGAAGCGCATCCTCGAGTACCTCGCGGTACGCAAGCTGAACCCCGAAGGTCGCAGTCCGATCCTGTGCTTCGTCGGGCCTCCCGGCGTCGGCAAGACCTCGCTCGGCCAGTCGATCGCGCGTGCGGTCGGCCTGAAGTTCCAGCGCACCAGCCTCGGTGGCACGCACGACGAGGCCGAGATCCGCGGGCATCGGCGCACCTACATCGGCGCGCTGCCGGGCAACATCATTCAGGCAATCCGCAAGGCCGGCACGCGCAACCCGGTGCTGATGCTCGACGAGATCGACAAGCTCGGTCACGGCATCCAGGGCGATCCAGCGTCGGCGCTGCTCGAAGTGCTGGACCCCGAGCAGAACTCGACCTTCCGCGACAACTACCTCGGCGTGCCGTTCGATCTGTCGAAGGTGCTGTTCATCGCCACGGCGAACCAGCTCGACACGATCCCGGGCCCGCTGCGCGATCGCATGGAAATCATCGAGCTCACGGGTTACACGGAGGAGGAAAAGGTCGAGATCGCACGGCGCTACCTCGTGCGCCGCCAGCTCGAAGCCAACGGCCTGAAGGCCGAGCAGGTCTCGGTCTCCGACGAGGCGCTGCACTCGATAGCGCGCGAATACACGCGCGAAGCCGGCTGCCGCAGCCTCGAGCGTGAAATCGGCGCAGTGCTGCGCAACGTCGCGGTGCGCGTGGCCGAAGGCAAGGCGACGTCAGTCCGCATCGAAGCCGGCGACGTACAAGAGATCCTCGGCGCGCCGAAGTTCGAGAACGAAGTCGCCATGCGCGTCAGCGTGCCGGGCGTGGCCACCGGCCTCGCATGGACGCCGGTGGGCGGCGACATCCTGTTCATCGAGGCGACCCGCATTCCGGGCAGCGGCAAGCTGATCCTCACCGGGCAGCTCGGCGACGTGATGAAGGAAAGTGCGCAGGCGGCGCTGAGCCTGCTCAAGTCGCAGGCCGAGTCGCTCGGCGTGGATTCGACGCGGTTCGAAAAGAGCGACATCCACGTGCACATCCCGGCAGGCGCGATCCCGAAGGACGGGCCGAGTGCCGGCGTGACGCTCTATACGGCGCTCGTGTCGCTGATGACCAACAAGACGGTGCGCAACGACGTCGCCATGACGGGTGAGATCAGCCTGCGTGGCCTCGTGCTGCCAGTCGGCGGCATCAAGGAGAAGACCGTGGCCGCGCATCGGGCCGGAATCCGCACGGTGATGCTGCCGGCGCGCAACCGGCGCGACCTGGACGACATTCCGGAGAGCGTGCGCAAGGAGCTGACCTTCGTGTGGCTCGAGCGCGTCGAGGATGCGGTGGCGCAGGCGATCGATGGGGCGGTGCCGAAGGCCGCGTGACTGCCTCTCTGGCTCTAGCGGGAGAGGTCGGGCGCAGCGCGGGGAGAGGCCAGGCGTCCGATCCGGCATGCCCAGTCGCGCTTGGAAAGGCAGACACGCGCGCGCCAGGACATGCCGGATCAGACGCCTGATATCACGCGCCTGAGCGCCTTTTCCGCAGAAGCGGAAAAGGTCGCACGGCGCAAGCAACGTCACCGCTGGCGTTCGAGCGACTGTTCCGCCGCGGACACACGCAAGAACGTGCACGCGGGTGGGCTGGCCGCCGGGGTTTCAACGCGTAGCGCAGCTTTAATCCGATTCCTCGCGAACCGGGTCAATGCGCGCACCGCCGGCTCCCTGGCTTGGTTGCCTGCGCCAGCATTCCTCCATGGGGAGCAATGATCGGGCGGCTGATTTGTGCTCGATCGGAACGGCCCGGTTACTGGCGCCGTGCGACCTTTTCCGCTTCTGCGGAAAAGGCGCGTGATGTGAGGCGTTCGATCCGACATGTCCTGGCGCGCGCGTGTCTGCCTTTCCAAGCGCGACGGGACATGTCGGATTGGACGCCAACGCCCTCGCACGCGCTGCGCGCGGCGTCTCCGCCGAAGCACTAGGCACTTGGCACTTGGCACTAGAGCCTGATGCGCTGCCACCGCCCCGACCGCCAGCGCAGGTACAGCGCGCTGCCCAGCAGCACCACGTAGACCAGCAGCCCGGTCCACCCGCCGGCCGCGCCATAGCCGTACTGCGGCAGGAAGTCGACCCAGCCCTGGCCCGGCGCAAACGACAGCGAATGCGCGAGCGGGACGAAGACACCCCAGGCGAACACGAAGAACAGCACGGCCGGCACCTTCACGTCGCCCGCGCCGCGCAATGAGAAGCCGCTGCCCAGGTTGAGGCCGTCGAAGATCTGGTATCCCGCCGCGATCCAGAGCAGCACGATGCCAATCTGCACGACGTCCGCCGACTGCGGGTCCGCGGCATTCATGAAGGTCGGCAGCAGCCACGGGCCCGACAGCGCGACCAGCACGCCGAGCGTGCCCATGAACGCGACGGTCAGCCAGATGATCGCGTTGCCGAGCCTGCGGGCCCAGTCGCGATCGCCCGCACCGATCGACTGGCCGACCAGCGTCGTGCCGGCGAGCGCGATGCCGATGCCCGGCATGTACGACATCGAGGTCAGCATCATGATGATCTGCGTGGCAGCGCCATCGACGGTGCTCAGTCGCACCTGCATCAACTGGAACAGCGCCATGCCGAACAGGTCGGCTGCGTACATCGCACCCATCGGCAGGCCCAGCCGATACTGCCGTGCGAGGCTGCGCAGGTCGGGGCGCCAGGTCAGGTGCGACCTGTACTTCGTGCGCAGTTCCTCGCCCAGGAACAGCCACAGCGCGAAGCCGAGACCGCACACCATGCTGACGTTGGTGGCCCAGGCCGAGCCCGCGATTCCGCCGTCGAGCTTGAAGATGAAGAGCCAGTTCAACGCCGCATTCACGATCGCGACGAGTCCCGTGGTCATTACGGCGATGCGCGGCCGCGAAATGCCGTTGAAGAATCCGAGCACGGACCACAGCGCGACCCCTAACGGTGCGCCGAGCATGCGTGGCTGCCAGAACGCCATGGCCTGTGCGGAAACCTCGTGCGCGAGGCCGAACGGCGCGAACAACACCGGGCCGGACCACGCGAGCAGCGCGAAGAAGGGCAGTGTCAGCGCGCTGGCCGTGAGCGCGACCCAGGTGGAGTGGCTCGCGCGCGTGAAACGCCCGCCGCCCTCGGCCTGCGCCACGAACGTCTGGACGGCGAGCCCGACACCGCCGACCAGCATCAGGAACAGCAGCACCACCCAGTAGACCGCGGCCATGCCGGCCATCGCCGTGGTCGAGATGTGGCCGACGAACCACGTGTCGGTGAGGCTGATGACGGCCTGCAGGCTGCTGTTCAGCATCAGCGGCAAGGCCAGCATCGCGACGGCGCGATAGTCGATGACGGTCCGTCCCGTCGCAGGATGCCGCTTCTGCGCCGGCAATGGCAGCGCAGCCGGCTGCGAGACGGTGATCGTCCCGGCCGGCGGCGGCTCGGCTGCGGTCATGGCAGTGTGCGCATCACCGGCGCATCTGCCGGTGCACGAAAAAATAGTAGAGCGAGCCCAGGAACACGAGCAGGCCGCCCACCCACAGGGTGATGCGGTGCAGGTTGCCCTGCATCAGCTGCTCGTCCTGCCCCGCCGTGACACCGACCCAGCAGAGCACGGCGCACCAGAGGCCCGATCCAATGATCGTCGCTAGCGAATACCAGCCGAAGTGCATGCGCACGACGCCCGCGGGGATGCCGATCAGGTGACGGATGACCGGGAGCAGGCGCGAGATGAACACACCGACCATCCCGTAATGCGACGACCAGGCTTCGGCCCGCTCGATTTTTTCCGGCGTGATCGCCACGTAGCGGCCGTATTTCATCAGCAGCGGTCGGCCGATCAGGTACGAGGCCCAGTACATCACGCTGGCGCCAACCCACGAGCCAGCGGTGCCGGCCAGCACGATGCCGGGCAGTGAAAACGTGCCCTTGGAGTGCGCCAGGTACGCCGCCGGCGGAATGACGAATTCGCTCGGCACTGGCAGGATGGAACTCTCCATCGCCATCAGCAGCCCGATGAGCCAGTAGCCCCCCTGGTCGAGCGCAGCCAGGTACCACTGGATCAGGGACGCGAGCATCTCGTGCATCGGGGTGCTTCTAGCTTGAAGAGTGCAGGGTGCAGGCGGCGGGACGTGGATCGCGCCGGGCAGGCCCGCATTTTGCCAGACCCGGGCGGTGCTCAGGCGGCGGACTCGGTAGGACGAGGCCCGCACAGATGCGACAATGTCCGGACGCCGCCGATTGGAATACCTGGAAGATGATGGACGACCTCAAGAAGATGTCCTGTGCGCCCCGCGCCCTGGGCGCCATGCTGGCCCTGTATTCCATCTTTGCCGGGCCCGCCGGCATCGCTGCGGGACTGCCGATTCCCGGGCTGGCTGCCGCCGGGACGCCGGCCGAAACTGCGCCCGGGCCCGCCACGCCCGAACCGATTGCGGCTGGCGACATCCCCATGCGTGCCGACGAGGACGAGCGCTTCACGCAGGACGTCCTCGTTCGTGCCCGACAGCACGACAGCGGCAGGAAACTCGGCACGGAGCTCGATGCGATTACCACGGGTATCCTCAACCTGTCGCAGGCTTCGAAGCAGGAGGACCTGCAGCAGCTCTCGGTCATCCAACTCGAAAGCCTCGAGAACCATTGGCGGTTCTATGACCGGGAACTGACGGACTGGCGGCGCGACCTCGACCGCATCACCAACCCTTACACCGAGGACGCCGCACAACTCGCGCAGAAGCATGCCGTGTGGGAAGCCACGCTGGCCGCGCTCGCCGAGGGGGGCGTCACGTCGGCGCTGAGCGATCGTGTCAAGGTGATCCTGGGCCAGATCGCGCTGGCGGAGCGGGCGCTGGCCGAACCGATGGACGAGCAGTTCAAGCTGCGGCGTCGTGCCAACAAGGTCCAGTCGAGCATCGAAGCCGGCACGAAGAGCGTCGAGGCCGCGATCTCGTATTACGACCGCCGGCTGGGCATGATAGACGCGGTCCCGGTCTGGCAGTCCTGGAACGACACCAGGTTTTCCGCGCAGGAATTGCGAGGCGCCGAGACAGGCCTGCGACTCGAGGCGTCGTTCATCCAGGAATGGAGCGCCGCGAACCAGCACCGCCTGCGCGGGTACAAGGCGGCGGCCGTCGTGCTGCTGCCGCTGCTGCTGCTGCTCGCATATCGCCGCCGGAAGAGGATCTACACCGAGCCCGAGATGCAGGCGGCCGCGCGGGTGCTGCGGCGCCCGGTCTCCGCGTGGCTGCTGCTCGTGCTGATCGGCGTGGTCATCGTGTTCCCCGACGCGCCGCTTGCGCTGCGCCAGCTGGCGCTGCTGCTGGCACTGATCCCGGTGCTGCGGCTGCTGCCGCAGAAAGTCTTCCAGGCCCTCGGGCCCTGGCCTTACGTGGGCACCGCGCTCTACCTGTTGTATCGCCTGGGCTTCCTGCTGCTTGGCCAGCCACTGTTCTACCGGCTCTACATCCTCGCCGTGACCTGCATCGCGGCGTGTGCAGCCGCATGGCTGCTCGGCTCGGCGAAACGACGGCGCGTGCGCCAGGGAATGCCGCCGGCGCCGGTCCCCGTGCGCGCGCTCGGCTGGACCGCTGTCCTCGCACTCGTAGTCTCCGTAATCGCAAACGTCGTCGGCAATGTGTCGCTGGCGGAGATGCTCGGCAGCGCGGTACTCGACAGCGCCTACGTGGGCCTCGCGCTGTACGCTGGCGTCAACGTACTGTCGTCGATCCTGAGCCTGCTGCTCGCAAGGCAGGAGATGACGCGTTTCCGCGTGATCACCCAGCACGCGGGTCCGTTGCTCGCAAGCACCAGCAAGCTGATCGCAGCGGCCGCGGCAGTCGCGTGGATCGCCGTGACGCTGAACCAGTTCCGCGTTGCGCGACCCATTTTCGGCGAAGCCAGGGCGGTGCTCACCCACCCGATCACGTTCGGGCAGATCTCCGTCACGCTTGGCAGCATCCTGCTGTTCCTGTTCTCGGTCTATGTCGCGTTCTGGGTCGCGCGCACGGTACGGCTGATCCTGCGCGAAGAAGTACTGCCGAAGATGGCACTGCCGCGCGGCGTCGACAACAGCATCTCCTCGCTCAGCTACTACGCGCTCGTGCTCATTGGCCTGATGGTCGCGCTGGCCGCCGCCGGCTTCGAGACCTCGCAGTTCGCCATCATCTTCGGCGCCCTGGGTGTCGGCATCGGCTTCGGCCTGCAGAACGTGGTCAACAACTTCGTCTCGGGCCTGATCCTGATGTTCGAGCGTCCGATCCAGCCGGGCGACGTCGTCGAGGTGTCAGGCACGTCGGGCACGGTGCGTGCGATCGGCATGCGCGCCACGAGGCTGACCACGTTCGAGGGCGCCGACGTCATCGTGCCAAACGGCACGCTGCTGTCCGAGAAGCTGATCAACTGGACGCTGAGCGACATGAACCGTCGCATCGACGTGGAAGTCGGCGTGGCCTACGGCTCCGACCCGCGCCGCGTGCTGGCGCTCCTGCGCGAGGTGGCCCAGGACACGCCCGGCATCTCGCGCGAGCCGGTGCCGGCGATCGTCTTCAAGGGTTTCGGCGCCAGCTCGCTGGACTTCAGCATCCGCGCCTGGACCAACGACTTCGGCGACTGGGTGACGATCCGTACCGAATTGACGGCGCGGGTGTACGAGGTGCTGGCGAAGGAAGGCATCGAGATCCCATACCCGCAGCAGAACATCCACATCCGCAGCGTGCCGCCTGAGATCGGCCGGCAGTTCGCCGGCGCGATCCCGCCGCAGCCGGGTGCTCCTCGGCCGGCGTAGTGCTGCTCGAGGCCGGGCTGCTGAATGGTGGCGTCGGCATGGTCGCAGCCGCGCTCGGCGGCATCGCACTTGCGGTCGCGCTCTACAGCGCTCCGTGGACAGCCTGGCTTGGCGACGGCGAACGGCAGTGGGTCTGGTTCGGGTCGATGGCGCTGCTGGTCGTCGTCTGGTCGATGAAGGCCGGCATCTCGCCCGGCCTGTCGGTGCGCTTCCTGCTGGTGACGGCGCTTACGCTGATGCACGGCTGGCAGCTCGCCATCGTGGCCGGGGCGCTCGTGCTCGTCGTGCTCTCGGTCGTGGGCATCGCGGACTGGCACCTCTACGGCGCCAACCTGCTGTGCATGGCCGTCGTGCCGGCCCTGTTCACGGCCTGGTTCCACGAACTGGTGCATGCGCGCCTGCCGCACAACTACTTCATCTACTTCTTCGTCACGACCTTCCTGGGCGCGGCGCTCGCGTTCAACGTCGCCGGCCTCGTGCGCGTTGCGCTGCTGGCGGCCAGCGGCACACTGGATGCCGCTCGCGCCGGGCCCGAGTACTTCGCGATCCTGCCCTTCATGAGCTTCGGCGAAGCGGTCGTCAATGGCACCATCATCGGCATGGCCGTGGTCTATCGGCCGCGCTGGGTCATGAGTTTCGACGACCGGTTGTACCTGCGCCGGCGCTGAACGACGGCGGTCCGTGCGTTAGAATGGCCGCACCGATTCCTCGCAACCCGTCACGCCATGCCTACCTACGATTACCTCTGTCCCGCCAACGGTCGCGTCGTCGAAGTCAGCCACAAGATGGCGGAAAGGATTTCGACGTGGAGCGAACTCTGCCGGCTGGCCGGCCTGCCGCTCGATGGCACGCCGGGGAAGGCCAAAGTGGAAAAGCTGATGAGCGCGAGTGGCGTCGTGCACGCCGGCTCGCTCGGCAGCAGCTACGAAAGGCCTTGCGACACGGGTCCCTGCGGTGGCGGTGGCTGTGGCAGCGGCGGCTGCGCTATCTGACGTCACCGGGCAGATCGAACACGAGCACCTCCGCCCCTTCGCCGCCCGACAGGCGCAGGTCTGGTTCGTTCGTCAGCTTCAGCGCGTCCCCGGCCTCGAGCGCCTCGCCGTTGGCAGCGATGCGTCCGCGGGCGACGTGGACGTAGACCAGGCGTCCAGGTGCGACGCGCAACTGGCTCTGCTCCGGTCCGTCGAAGAGTCCCGCATAGACCTGCACGTCCTGGTGAATCTGCACGGAACCCTGCGCCCCGTCGGGCGACGCAATGAGGCACAGGCGGCCGCGCTTCTGGTCCGCGCTGAAGCTCTTTTCCTCGTACCCCGCGGGGATGCCGACGACGTTCGGCACGATCCAGATCTGCAGGAAGTGCACGGGCCGCTGGTGCGACCCGTTGAATTCGCTGTGCTGCACACCGCTGCCGGCGCTCATCCGCTGGACGTCGCCGGGGCGGATGGTCGAACTCGTCCCGGTCGAGTCCTTGTGCGCGAGCTCGCCCTCGAGCACGTAGCTGATGATCTCCATGTCGCGGTGACCGTGGGTGCCGAAGCCGGCGCCCGGCACGACGCGATCCTCGTTGATCACGCGCAGCGGCCCGAAATGCACGTGCCGCGGATCGTGATACCCCGCGAACGAAAACGAGTGGTAGGACTTGAGCCACCCGTGGTCGGCATAGCCCCGCTCCTGGCTGCGGCGAATCTCGGCCATCGGCCATCTCCTGTGGAATGGCTCCATATTGCCTTAGAATGCCGTCCCCTTCCGAAGGTCGGCGCAAGAGCGCCCCTTCCGACTAACCCCCAACCCCTATCCCCTAACCCCTTTGCCTACCCCTCCCCGCATCGGATTCGTCTCCCTCGGCTGCCCCAAGGCGCTGGTGGATTCCGAACGCATCCTGACGCGCCTGCGCGCCGAAGGGTATGACGTCGTCGGCACGTACGAGGACGCGAACCTCGTGGTCGTCAACACGTGCGGCTTCATCGACGACGCCGTGCACGAATCGCTCGACGCGATCGGCGAGGCGCTGGCGCGCAACGGCAAGGTGATCGTGACCGGGTGTCTCGGCGCGCGTCCCGCGACGATCACCGACCGTCACCCGACCGTGCTCAAGGTCACCGGCGCGCACGCGTACGAAGAAGTCGTGCAGGCCGTGCACGAACACCTGCCGCCGCTGCACGACCCCTTCGTCGACCTGGTGCCGCCACAGGGAATCCGGCTCACGCCGCGGCACTACGCCTACCTCAAGATTTCCGAAGGCTGCAACCACCGCTGCACGTTCTGCATCATCCCGTCGATGCGCGGCGACCTCGCGAGCCGCCCGATCGGCGACGTGATGCTCGAAGCGGAACGCCTCGTGAAGGCAGGTGTGAAGGAACTGCTCGTGATCTCGCAGGACACGAGCGCCTACGGCGCGGACCTCAAGTACGCCACGGGTTTCTGGGGCGGCAAGCCAGTGAAGGCGAAGTTCGTCGACCTCGCGCGTTCGCTCGGCTCACTCGGCGCGTGGGTGCGCATGCACTACGTGTACCCGTACCCGCACGTCGACGACGTCATCCCGCTGATGGCCGACGGCAGGATCCTGCCGTACCTCGACATTCCGTTCCAGCACGGCAGCCCGCGCGTGCTCAAGCTCATGAAGCGGCCGGTGCACGCCGAGAACACGCTCGAGCGCATCCGCCGCTGGCGCGAAATGTGCCCCGACATCACGCTGCGCAGCACGTTCATCGTCGGCTTCCCCGGCGAGACGGAGGCGGACTTCGAAATGCTGCTCGACTGGCTGCGTGCAGCACGGCTCGATCGCGTCGGCTGCTTCAAGTATTCGCCGGTCGAGGGCGCTGCGGCCAACGCGCTGCCCGACCCGGTGCCCGAGGAAGTGAAAGCAGAGCGGCTCGGGCGCTTCATGGAAGTGGCGGCGGCGATCAGCGCGGAGAAGCTCGTTGCGAAGGTCGGCCAGCGGATGCGCGTCCTCGTCGATCAGGTCGGCCCGGAGGAAGGCGCGATTGCGCGCTCGGCGGCCGACGCGCCGGAGATCGATGGCGTGGTGCGCATCGCCAGGCCCGGCAAGAAGCTGCAGGCGGGCGACTGGGCCGAAGTCCAGATCACGGGCGCCGATGCCTACGACTTGCAGGCAAAGATCGCGCGCGCATGACGCCCGGGGAGCGCGATCGCATGATGCATCGATCGATCGTGGCCGTTGTGGCTGCGGTGGCCACGACTCTGTTCGGCCCAGTCACGGCATTCGCCCAGCCGCCCACGCCGGCCGTAGCGGCTCCAACAGTCACCGCCGTCGCCAGCCCGCTGGCAGAAGCCATCCGCGAGCGCATCGATCACCTGCGCTACGAGAAGCAGCAGGACGTGCGCGGGGCCAGGGTCATCGTCCCGGAACTGGTGGCGAAGTACTACGAGGCGCAGCAGTTCCAGCCAGCGTGGCAGGAGCCGGCGAAGCTGGACGAACTCGTCGCGAGCATCGACGACCTGCGTAACGACGGTCTCGATCCCGATGACTACCACCTCGAGGCATTGCGATCGTACCGTCTAGACGTGCGCATGAAGTCGCCGCTCACGCTGCAGGATCGCGCCAACCTCGAACTGGTTGCGACCGACGCCTTCATGCTCGGGCTCTACCACGTCTACCTCGGCAAGGTGGACCCGATGAAGCTGAGCTCGCAGTGGAATTTCGCGCAACGCCCGATTCCGTCGTTCGAGCAGGGGCTGCAGCGCTTTTCTGCACGACTCGCTGCCGGCGAAATCCGCGAAGCCTTCGACAGCGCGCGTCCGTCGCACGTCTGGTACCAGCGTGGTCGCGATCGCCTGAAGGACTACCGTGCCATCGCCGCAGCGGGCGGCTGGCCGGCCATTGCAGAGGGCCCCACGTTGAAGCCCGGCATGAGCGACGCGCGCGTGCCGGTGCTGCGCAGGAGGCTCGAGATCACGAAGGACCTGGCGCCGACGGCGACCACCGTTGCACCCGCAGATCCGAATCTCTACGACGCGACGCTCGAGCAGGCGGTCAAGGCCTTCCAGGAACGTCACGGCCTGGCACCGGATGGCGCGATCGGGCCGGGCACGCGCGCAGCGATGAGCGTGCCGGTTGCGCAGCGCATCGACCAGATCCGCGTCAACCTCGAGCGTGGTCGCTGGACCCTGCACGAGATGAAAGGCGATTTCGTGCTGGTCGACGTCGCGGGCTTCTATGTGAGTTTCTTCCGCAACGACGAACCCATCTGGACCTCGAAGGTGGTCGTGGGCAGGGACGAGCGCGAGACACCGATCTTCCGCTCGAAGATCACCTACGTCGTGTTCAATCCGACCTGGACCATTCCGCCGGGCATCCTGGTGAAGGACAAGCTGCCGGACCTCAAGCGCAATCCGGGTGCGCTCAAGAAGATGAACATCCGCGTGCTGGATGGCAGTGGACGCGAAGTGAACCCCTATTCCGTCAACTGGCATCAGTACGGGTCCTCGCGATTGCCGCCGTACCAGTTCGTACAGGATCCCGGGCCGAACAATGCGCTCGGCCTGGTCAAGGTCATGTTTCCGAATCCGTACCTCGTGTACCTGCACGATTCGCCGGCGAAGTCGCTCTACGAGCAGGACCAGCGCACGTTCAGCTCAGGCTGCATCCGCGTGCAGAAGGCGTTTGAACTCGCGGAGCTCGTGCTCAACGATCCGCAGTGGAACCGACTGAGCATGGACGACGTGATCGCAACCAAGGAAACGCGGACGGTCAACCTGAAGCAGCCGGTCCCGGTGCTGATCCTGTACTGGACCGCGCAACCTCGACCGGATGGCCAGGTGGTCTTCCGTAACGATGTCTACGGACGCGATCCGGCGACGCTCGCGGCACTGAACAGCACGTTCCGCCTGCCGGTCCTCAACTGACGCGCAAAAGAAGGCCGGCGAACCTTGCGGCAGCCGGCCGAATTTTCACGCAGGAGGAAAAACGTACGGGGCATAGGTTGCTCCCGGAGAGTTTTTCCGGCTTCGGGAATGTCCGCCAGGCCATAGGTGATTATTACTAGGAGGAGTGGACGACCCGGCGTCGACGCACGATGATCGCGCATGCTCGCGCTGCGCTATCACTCCATCGGCGACCTGGCTGGACTCGGTCTGGAAGATATCCCCGTTCCGGTGCCCGCCGCGGGCGAGCTGCTCGTGCGTATCCGTGCTGCGAGTCTGAACCCGGTCGACTGGAAGGTCGCGACCGGCAGTTTCCGCCTGCTCGTGCGGGGCGGCGTGCCGCGGACGATGGGTTCGGATTTCGCCGGCGAAGTGACTGCGATCGGCTCCGGTGTCACGACGTTTGCGCCCGGCGACCGGGTGTTCGGCTTCATCGATCCTTTCCGGCGCACAGCCGGGACGTTTGCCGAGTTTGCCGCGGTTCCGGCCGAGTACGCGCACCGCCTGCCCGACGACCTCGGCTATCGCGATGCTGCGGCCCTGGCGTGCGTCGGCGCCACCGCGGTCACGCTGTGCAATCTCGGCCAGGTCGGCCGCGGCAGCCAAGTGCTGGTTAACGGCGCCTCGGGTGGTGTCGGCCACGTGACGGTACAGGTCGCCCACGCACGCGGCGCACGGGTCACCGCAACGGCGAGCGCGGCCCGTCACGAGTTCGTCCGCTCGCTTGGTGCGCATTCGTGCATCGACTACCGGACCGAGCCGATGGACCGCTGGCCCGACGAGTTCGACGCCGTGCTCGATTGCGTCCCGAACATTCCGCGAGCCGTGCAGCGTCGCCTGCTGCGGCGCAGGGGCCACTACGTCACGACGGTGCCCAGTGCGGCAACGTTCATGCTCGATCCGCTCGCCAACCGTTGCGGCGGCGTGCAGCGGCACGGCGTCCTGCTCAAGCCGGATACTCGCGTCATGAATGAATTGCTGGGTTACGTGGCGCAGGGCCGGCTGCGCTGCGCAATCGAGCGTGAGTTCCCGCTGCAACTGGCACGGGATGCGATCGAGCGCTCACGCTCGCGTCGGGTGCAGGGCAAGATCGTGCTCGTCATCTGACAGGCCGGCGACACCCCACGAGCGGGAGCGTGCGCCGGACGCTGAGGCAAGGGGCCCTGCACCCTCCCGGGGAGTTTCCCCCGTTCGTCAGTGGTGATGGCCGCCGGGCCCGTGCACGTGGCCGTGCTCGAGCTCTTCCTGCGTAGCGTCGCGCACCTCGGTGATCTCGACCTCGAAGTTGAGGTGCTCGCCCGCCAGCGGATGGTTGCCGTCGATGGTGACCATGTCGCCCTGGATTCCGGTGACCGTCACCACGCGCGTGTGGCCGTCCGAGGTCTGTGCCTGGAACTGCATGCCGGGCTTCACGTTCGAGACGTTGCCGAACGAGCGCTTCGGCACGCGCTGGATGAGGTCGGCATCGCGTTCGCCGTAGCCGTCGACCGGGGCTATCTTCACGCTGAGCTTTGCGCCCGACGACTTGCCTTCGAGTTCGCGCTCGAGGCCCGGAATCAGGTTGCCGTGGCCCTGGATGTAGGCGAGCGGATCGCCGCCCGACGAGCTGTCGATCACTTTGCCCTCGTCGTTGGTGAGGGTGTAATGGATCAGCACGACCTTATCCGCTGCAACGACCATGAAGCGACTCCGGAATTAGAAAGGGGAAGAAGGGTCAGAAGGAACGAAGGAAGGAAAAGAGGAATGAAGGAAGAAACTGGACGCTCAGACGGGTTGCCCGTCCTTGAGCTTGAGCCAGCCGCGCGCGACGCGGTAGATGACCCAGACGCCGACGACGAAGATGCCGATCGGGAACGTGACGAACCCGACGAGGACGAAGAACAGGGGTAGCGACAGCAGGAACACGACCGCGACCCAGAACGCGGCGAACCAGAACGTGCGCAGCTGCCAGGTGAAGTGCGATTCCAGGTGGGTGCCGCGGGCATCGCTGCGGCGGACGTAGTTCATCACCACGGCGATGATCGACGGCACGCCGAACACGAAGGCCGTGGCGATGAACGCCGAGCCGAACATGCCGATCAGGGCGCTGGCCGCATGCAGCGCATACATCCAGTGGGTGTAGCTGACGAGCGAGGGCTCGGCGATTCTCAGCGAAGTTGCCGGCGAGTTCATCGATTTTGCGTCCGTGTGACCGTTTCCATGGGGCGCATATCCTACTGTGTCCCGCCGCCCGGTGGGGGAACGCCCTGTCGCATCGCGGCCTCCCAATGGCGCTTTGGCACGTGGGTGCGCAGCCGCCGGGCCACCAGGTCGAGCACCGCCGCGTCGATCTCGTGCCCGAGCCGCGGTATGACGTCCGCCACGACATCGGCGCCCAGCGTGACGAGGTGTCCGGCCGCTTCGACGGTGAAGCCGTAATGGATCACTTCGTCGGCCCTGCCGTGGATGAGGAACAGCGTCGTGCCGCCCGGGTTGGTCTCCGGCAGCCGGGCGTAGCGACCGGCGAGCGCCACCACGCGTCCGGCAAGCACGTCGTCGCCGGCCTGGGTCGCCGCCTCGAGCACCATGATGGCCCCCTGCGAGAAACCCACCAGCACCGTGGCCTCCGGACCGAGGCCCGTGGCGCGCTGCCATTGCCGGATGGCCGCAACGAACAGCGGCATCTCGGCGGCGACCCGTTCGACCCGCCTGGCGTTGTCGATGCCCTCGATGGAAAACCACTGGCGGCCAGGACCGAAGTTCGTCGGATGAGGCGCTCGCAGGCTCGCCACCAGCGCCTCCGGGTACTCCGCCGCCAGCCGCTCGCCCATCGGCCGCAGGTCCTCTGCGCTGGCACCGAACCCATGAAACAACAGCACGAGCTGCTGTGCCGTGCCGCCCGGTTGCTGAATGATCAGGGCATCCTGTGTCATGTCGCGCAGCATGAACGCGTCAGGGAGTGGCTTGCCATTCGCACGGATGCACGCCTTGCTCAGAGCCAGCGGCGGACGGAGCGTCGGTAGGCTGCGAATTCACCGGCGAAGAGACCCGCGAGGACGCGTTCCTCGGGCTCTATCTGCCAGCGATTCAGGTACAGGACGAAGGCCGGCAAGACGGCGAACGCGGCGGGGCTGGCCAGCCACACGGCCCAGGCGGCCAGCGCGAACAGCATGCCGAGGTACATCGGGTTGCGTGTATGGCGGTAGATGCCGGAGCGCACCATCGAGGATGCGGCTTCCGGTTTCGTCGGATTGACCGTCGTGCGTGCCCGATGGAATTCGACCACCCCGGCGACTGCGATGACGACGCCCGCGGCAAGCAGCAACAGGGCGGTGCCCAACCGCCAGGGCGCCACCCAATCGAGGCCAGGAGTCCATCGAGCGAGCATCCACATCAATAGCGCCGCTATCAACGCCACGGCAAGCGGCGGGACGCGCAGTTCAAGCCACGATCCGGCGCGCATCGGGAACTACGCCCCGAGTTGCTTGAAGTAGTACACGGTCGGGAATAGCTCGCCGTCCGGTGACGTGGCGAAATCCGGAATTTCTCCGGCGCGGCTCCAACCCAGGTGGCGATAGACGGTTTCGGCATGCGACGCGAGCAACGTGTCCAGCACCAGCAGCGACCGCTGCCGGACTCGCGCTTCGGCCTCCACGGCCTGCATGAGCAGCGTTGCAAGCCCCTTGCCACGTGCCGACGTGTGCACGAACAGCTTCTGGACTTCGGCGCGGTGCCGTCCGTTTTCCTTCGGACACAACGCAAGCTGCACCGAGCCGACCACCCTGCCTTGCGCTTCGGCGACCCACAGCAGCACGTCGTCTCCGGCACCCAGCGCGGCGAAGATGCCCTGCCAGTAGCGGTCGGCGGTTGCACGAGCGACCGGGGCCAGGAAACCGACCGAGGCACCGGAATGCACGGCGTCGATCAACAGGTCGCCGAGCGGTTCGACCAGCGACGTCTCGCCGACGACGACGCGACGCACGACGATATCGGTGGACCGGGTGACCGGCTCCCGGACTGGAGCGTGGATCGACGCCGGCTGGCAGCCGTCGGGTTTGAATACGCGCACCGTCGAGGCCGGATTCGCCGCAAGTCGCGACGCCGGCCGTCGCGGCCGTGGCAGCAGCTCGCCACCGCAATTCGGGCACCTGCCGTTCAGGTGGCGCTCGGCACAGGTTGCGCAGAACGTGCACTCGAACGAGCAGATCCGCGCGAGCGGCGACTCCGGCGGCAGGTCGGTATCGCAGCATTCACAGGAGGGGCGAATATCGAGCATGGCCCTACGAACCGTTGAGTCGAATCGTTGCGGCAAGCCTAGCACTGTCGTCTTAGACATGGTCTTGGACGGGAAACGACGCATTCCGGACCCGGTCTCATCGCGGTTTTCCCCGTCCGTAACGTCCCGGATGTGTTGCTTTTGGACTACCTCCTAAGCTTGCCTGGCGATATTTGAAGGTCAGGACTGCGGTCCGCCAGAATCCCTCACGGAGACTATAGACATGAAGCTCACCAAGTTCGCCCTGTTGGCGGTCGCCGCTGGTTGCACACTGGCCAGCCAGGGCGTGTATGCCCAGGCCATGGAAGTCGTGACGGTCGAAGCCGTCCGCGAGATCGTCGTCGGCAAGTCGCCGATCGGCGCGCCGATCAAGGAACTGACCATTCGTTCGCGCGTCAGCTACGCTGACCTCGACCTGACCACGGCCGATGGCGCCGCGACGCTCGAAAAGCGCGTCCGGGACACCGCCGTTTCTTCGTGCAAGGAAATCAAGGTCGACGTGCCCGTCGAGGGCTGGACGATCGATCGCTGCATCCGCGAAGCGACCGAGGACGCGATGGTGCAGGTGAACAAGGCCGTTGCCGACGCGAAGGCGGCGAAGAAGTAATCGAGCCACAGGCTCGGGCAGCGCAAGGCGGGTGACCGCGAGGCCGCCCGCCTTGCTTGCGCACAGCCTGAACTGCAGGCAGTGACGCCAGCGCGGGGTCGCGACTGGCCGGCTCGTACCCCGTCTAGGCGAGTTGCTGCGCCACCGCGCCGGCAGCGCGTTCGCCCGATTCGATCGCGCCTTCCATGCCACGCGCACTCACCGACGCGTGTTCGCCGCAGAAATGCATGCGGCCCCGCGGCTGGAACATTGCGGGCAGGAACTTCGTGACCGTGCCGGGATTGAAATAAGCCCACGCACCACCGGCGAAGGGGTCCTGCTCCCAGGAATGCTGGCCGATCACCTGCAGCGCACCCTTGGCCGCAGGCCGCATCTGCTCGATCTGCGCCACGACGTAGCGCGCCGCGCCTTCCTTGCCGAGGCGGTCGAGGTGCCGTGCACCGGGTCCAAATGCGGAGACGACCAGGCTCGACACCTGGTCTTCCTTCGCTTCGTGATAGATCGCGGAAACCCGTCCGATCGAGTCGGTCCACATCGACGGCTCGAGGCCGTCCTGTTCCCAAAACGGGCGTGACGCCTGCAGCGCGACCTGGTGGATCGGCTGGTAGGGCAGCGATTCCACGGCCCGTTCCTGCATCCCTGCAAGGTCCGGTCGCAGCTTGATGCGGCGCAACGTGGTGAAGGGCACGGCACACACCACGGCACGCGCCGTGTATCGAGCCCCGTCTGCCGTGCGGACCGAGACGCCCGCGTCCGTCGTCTCGATGGCCTTGACGGTCTGGTTGAACCGCACCGGCTGCCGCAACTGCGCCGCCATCGCGACCGGGATGTTCTGGTTGCCACCCCTGGCCTGCAGCATCACCGGCTTGGCCGATTTCTGCGCCGCGGTGAATGCCGAGACGTACGCCATCATCAGCGCAGAGATGTCCTTTGCGTTCACGCCGTAGGTCGGGATCGTGTCGTATGCCAGTTCGATCATCGGATCGGTCGCGCCCTGCTTGCGCAGGAAGTCGCGCATCGAAACGTCGAACGGCGCGTTCTTCGCTTCGTACCAGCCCTCGGTCGAGGTGAGCGGATTTTCCTGGCTCGTCACCAGCGGCACGTATTGCCACGGCATCATTTCGCGCAGCGCAGGCGGGAACGGATTGCGGGGCGAATCCACCCAATCGGACCGGCTCAGCGGCTTGCCGTCGAGCACCAGCGTGAACTTCGAATGCTGCGACAGCCGCGGCACCTGGTCTTCGAGCGGCACGGCGACGCGCGTCGCGACCTCCATCAGTCGCCGGTAATCGCCGTAGATGATGTTGCCGCCCGCCTCCGGAACGCCCTGGACGTTGCCGAACGTGAAGACGCGGCCTCCCACGCGGTCCCGGCCTTCCAGCACGAGCACCTTGAAGCCCTTCTGCTCCAGGACCCAGGCCGCCTGCAGGCCGGAGAGACCGGCGCCGACGACGATGACGTCCGCCGTGTCCTCGGCGGCCCAGGCGCGTCGCCCGGCAAGCAGGGTGGCGCCGGTGAGCACGCCCGATTGCAGCAGGAATTCGCGACGGGAAAGGGTCATCAGCGGCGCTCCATCTCGACGATCACCGTGCGGCCGGTCAGGACCGCGAATGAATTCATCCGCGCGAGGTGCTCCCGGTTCTCCGCAAGTATCGCCGGCGTCTTGCGACGGGCATGCATCGCGACGATCGCCGAACCGAGCTTGACGAGCGGCCACAGCACGAGCAGGGCCGCGGAACCTGACTTGATGCGATCGGTGGAGCAGCTCGTCACGCGCAGACCTGCCTTCTCGGCCATGTACGAAATGTAGTACACGGACACCGGATGGATGTGGCCGCCGACGTGCTGTGGATCGTAGCCATGGATCGGCAGCGGCCCGAACAGTTCGGGGAATCCCGCCACCAGCGTGCGCACGCGCGACGTCAGGCTCAGCACGTTCGGCGTCGTCAGCACGAACCGGCCGCCGGGCCGCAGCACGCGATGCACCTCGCGGAAAAAAAGGAACTGGTCTTCGAGGTGCTCGAGCACTTCGACCGAGTACGCGAGGTCGAAGCTCTGGTCGTCGAGCGGGAGTCCGCCGTGCAGGTTGATTGCATGGCACGGCACCTCCGGCACGCGAAAATTGTCGGGAAAGAGATCGCACGCCTCGAGCCGGGCCGCGTACCCCTTGCTCGTGATCAGGTCGTGGACGCGACGCGCGAGGTAGCCCTCGCCGGCACCGATGTCGAGCACACGCCCCGCCTGCGCGACATACGGCTCGAGCAGAGCGAAGACCCTGGCGTTGGTCCTGGGCAGCGAATAGGAAACCGGCGCCGGCGCACCGGTCACCGCAAGGTTCGTCATGGTGTCCTCGACTGCCGCATCGCCGGGTGCGCAGCAGCGACACCTGGCTTGGCGAACTCGGTACCGGCGAGGATAGCGTCAAAAACGGCTTGCTGCTCGCGGCGCGCGGGCGCTGGCGCGAGCGTCACGCGCTCTTTCGCGATGCCGCCGGCGCCGGCGTGATGCACGATGAGGCTGCCCGCTGTTTGCTCGACAACGAGGGTGTCGCCGGCGGCGGCACTGAACGAGTGCTGTTCGAATGGCACGATGTCGAGTGCGAGCCGCGCGGCCTCGCCCTGCAGTCGCCACGTGTACCGCCTGCCGCGATCGGTACGCTCATACGATGCATTCAGGACGCCCGCACCGATCCTCGAATTGAATTCGACGTGGCCGCAAGACGTCGGCAGCCTCGGCGCCAGGCGAACCACGCCCTGCTCCAGGTCGGGCTGGATGCCAAGAAAGCCCTGGTACCAGACGCGCAGCTGCTCGGCGTTGGACCAGCCCTGCAGGTACGTCCCCGTGAGACGCGGCGTCGGTTCGCCGGGGTGCGGATAGGCATCGAGGTTCTCGGGCAAGCCACCCACCACCCCACGCGTGAGTGCGATTTCGTTCGTGTTCGTGAACAGTCGCCAGGCCAGGTCGGCCTGCCCCAGCTCAATCATGCGCTGCATCGCGATGCCGTTGAGCCAGGGCCAGACCGCGCCATTATGGTAGGCCGCATCCTTGTGATAGTGCCCTGGCGCCACGTGATACGGGTGAAAGCCGGGATCGGCCTGGTCGAGCGTCGCTACGCCCCACGGATACACGAGGGCTTCCCAGGCTTGCCTGGCTGCGCGTGCGGCCGTGGCCGGCTGGTCCAGCAGCTGCAGGCTGAACAGCGCATTCGGTCGCACCTGCAGATTCGGGACGTCGCGCGCGTCGAGATGATCGGCGATGCGGCCCGTGACCGGATCGACGAAGTCGCGCGCGAACCGGTCACGCAACCGATCGGCTGCCGCTGACCAGCGCGTTGCCGCTTGCCTGTCGTCCAGCGCAACCGCGAATTCCGCACCCGCCCGCAGTTGCTCGTACCACAACGCCTGGATGTCGTTGGCGCGCGTGCCGCGCGGCGAGTAAGAAACCTTGTCGGGCTCGCGGCGCGCGTCCATCCATGTCTCGTTGTCCGCGTGCACGAGGTAGCCGGAAGCGTCGGTGAAGTTCGCGAGCGCGCCTTCGATGCTGGCCTGCACGTTCGGATACAACTCGGCCACGATCGAGCGATCGCCCGTGTAGCGCACGTAGTTCCGCAGTGCGATGACCCAGCGCGGCGTGCCGTCCGTCGTGTGGTAGTCGATGCTGCCGGGCTTGACGATGTTGGGCAGGCGTCCGTAGAAGCGGGATGTTCGATCGCGGTCCTGGAATCCGGCGAACGAAACCAGGATGGCGCGGGCTTCCTCGAAATGGCCCGTGGCGAGCGTCGCGCCTGGCAGCGAGATGAAGCTGTCACGGCCCCAGTACTCGTTGAACCACGGCAGCCCGGCGTAGATGCCGTCGCCGCGCTGGCGCGTCAGGAGCGAATCCATCGTCAGCTGCAGCCAGCGCAGCGCCTGCGTCAGCCGCGGATCGTCGCTCCACAGGTAGTGATCACCGCTGACCACGCGTTCGAGTCGGGCACGTCTCGCGGTTTCCCAGGCAGGTGACTCTGCGACTGACTCTTCGAAGAGCCGGCGGGCCGCTGCGCTCGAGGGGCCGACCGCAATCAGGAAGCGATTGCCGCTGCGACCCACGACGATGTGATCGACGACGCTCGAATCGCCGGCCTGTGTGGCCGTGTATTCGTCGCTGCCCTGCCCGCTACGCACGCGCGTGACCGTGTCACCCGACAGTTGCAATGCCACGTCACCGCTGGCGCCGCTGATTTCCACCGCGAGCACGTCCCGCCCGTCGAACAGTCGCAGCGTTTCGGTGATTCCCTGCGGATGGGTGCGGACCAATGCATCCGGCCGCACGATCACCGTGGCCTCTTGCGGATCGAGCGCCGCCCCCGCGACGATCAGCCGGTAGTCGCTGAAGATGCGTCGACCCGCGATGTTGAAGCCGCGAAAGTACGCGTGCTCGGGGTGGTCGTTGCGGTGCGTCTGCGTGTAATAGAACGCGGACCGCTTGTTGGTAAAGGAAACAGCGCGGTTCTCGCTCGCGCTGACGGGGATCGCCAGCGAGTCGAGCACGACGACACGGGCCGTCGGTGGCGAGGCGGGCAGCCGTGGCGTGGAATTGCAGGCGGCGAGCAGCAGAGTGGTCGCGCAACACGCCCAGACCAGGAGAGTTCGGGACACCGGCATCCAAGGGACCTTAGCGAAAAACGCAGGACCTGTCCTGCGCAGCGGGCGGTGCCGTTCCCTGGGCTGCTCCGGGAAAAGACGGGTTCGGAGTATCCTTGCGCCAGAATCAGCGAAACCCGGACGCCTGGGTTTCGAACCAGCCGGGATCCGCTCATGACCACGCCTCCTTCGCTCCCCAGGCACGCCCGCGTCGTCATCGTCGGCGGTGGCGTCATCGGCACGTCGACCGCGTACCACCTGGCGTTGCTGGGGTGGCAGGACATCGTGCTGCTCGAGCGCCACCAGCTCACGGCCGGCACCACGTGGCACGCTGCCGGGCTCATGGTCACGTACGGTTCGACGTCGGAGACCTCGACCGAAATCCGCAGGTACACCCGCGACCTCTACGGCCGGCTCGAAGCCGAGACCGGTCAGGCAACCGGCTTCATGCCGATCGGCTTCATCGAAGTCGCTTCCGACAAGGACCGCCTCGAGGAGTTCCGCCGCGTCGCCGCGTTCAACCGCTATTGCGGCATCGATGTGCAGGAGATCTCGCCGCACCAGGTGCAGCAGCTCTTCCCGCTCGCGAAGGTGGACGACATCGAAGCCGGCTTCTACGTGAAGGAAGACGGTCGAGTGAACCCCGTCGACGTCACGATGGCGCTCGGCAAGGGTGCGCGCATGCGCGGCGTGAAGATCTTCGAAGGCGTGCCGGCCACCGGTGTGCTGCAGAAGAACGGACGCGTCAGCGGCGTGACGACGCCTTACGGTGATATCCAGACCGACTACGTGGTCAACTGCGCCGGACTCTGGGCGCGCGAGCTGGGCGCGATGTCGGGCGTGGCGATCTCGAACCAGGCTGCCGAGCACTACTACCTGATCACCGAAGCGATCAAGGACCTGCCGCAGAACATGCCGGTGCTCGAGGACCCTTCCGCCTACGGCTATTACCGGCAGGAAGGCGGCGGCCTGATGGTCGGGCTGTTCGAGCCGGTGTGCGCGCCGTGGAAAATCGAAGCTGCGCCGACCGACACACCCTACCTCGACCTCGAGCCCGACTGGGAACGCATGGGTCCGTACCTCGAGACGGCCATGTCACGTGTCCCGATCACCAGCCAGGTCGGCATGAAGAAGTTCTTCTGCGGGCCGGAGAGCTTCACGCCGGACCTGAAGCCGATCGTCGGCGAGGCTCCCGAACTGCGCGGCTACTTTGTCGCGGCCGGACTCAATTCGATCGGCATCCTGAGCGGCGGCGGTCTGGGCCGCGTGATGGCGCACTGGATCATCAATGGCTTACCCGACGTCGACGTCACCGGCATGAACATCGATCGCGTGCTCCCGTTCCAGGCGAACCCGGAGTACCGCCGTTCGCGCACGGTCGAATCGCTCGGCATGGTCTACAAGTGTCATTACCCGACGCACACGCTCAAGACCGCGCGCGGCGCGCGTCGTTCGCCATTCCACGACCGGCTGGCTGCGCAGGGCGCGTACTTCGTCGAAACGAGCGGCTGGGAATCGCCGGGCTGGTATGCCGGGGCCGGCAAGACGGCCGATCCGGGCCCGGACACCTGGGGTCGACCGACGTGGTGGTATCACTGGGAAGCCGAGCACCGCGCGGCGCGCGAGAACGTGATCGTCATGGACATGTCCTTCATGGGCAAGTTCATGGTGCAGGGCCGCGACGCCGGCAGGTGCCTGAACCGGATTTCGGCGAACGACGTCGACGGCGCCACGGGCCAGATCACGTACACCCAGTGGCTCAACGCGCAGGGCAAGCTCGAAGCCGACCTGACCGTGACCAAGCTTGCCGATGACCGGTACTTCGTCGTCGTCACCGACACGATGGTCCGTCACGCCGAGACCTGGATGAAGCGCAACATTCCGGACGACGCGCATGCGTTCGTCACGGACGTGACCGCCGGTTATGGACAACTCAACGTGCAGGGCCCGCGCTCGCGCGAGTTGCTGCAGACGCTGACGAGCGTCGACCTGTCCAACGCGGCCTTTCCGTTCCGTGCGGCGCGCGAGATCGACATCGGTTACGCGCGCGTGCTGTGCACCCGCATCACGTACCTGGGCGAACTGGGTTACGAGCTGTTCATTCCCGCGGACCAGGCCGTGCACGTGTACGACAAGGTGGTCGAAGCGGGAGCGAAATTCGGCCTGGTGCATGCGGGCCTGCGCGCGCTCGGCAGCCTGCGCATGGAAAAGGGCTACCGTGACTATGGACACGACCTGGACAACACCGACGATCCTTACGAGACCGGCTTGGGCTTCGCGGTCGATCTGCACAAGCCTGGCGGCTTCATCGGCAAGGAAGCGCTGCTCGCACGCAAGGCGCAGGGTCCGCTGCAGCGACGCCTGGTGTCGGTATTTGTGCAAGACCCCGAGCCGCAGATGTTCCACGCCGAAATCGTGCGCAGGGATGGCAAGGCCGTGGGCTACGTGCGCGCCGCTTCCTATGGCCATACGCTCGGCGGCGCCGTCGGACTCGCATTCCTCGAGCCG
>Ga0224510_10000511_pt1 | contig 29392 bp, 49 predicted proteins | sample SF_May12_sed_USG_FD_170161 | JGI IMG/M metagenome (GOLD analysis project Ga0224510, IMG submission 170161) | Sediment microbial communities from San Francisco Bay, California, United States - SF_May12_sed_USGS_4_1 | ecosystem: Environmental > Aquatic > Marine > Sediment | place: USA: California... | reverse complement strand
CTCGACGCGCATTACGTCCTCCTCGCTGGGCGCCTTTCGTATTCTCGGAGGGACCAAGTACTACTACGCGGGTGCCAATAGTAAGCGCCTTGTGGCCTACAGTAACAAGATCGTGACGCTAACGGATGGGGGCGTCGAAAACGTACTCACCACCGGCATGACCGCCAATAGCGAGACCTCGTTTCAAACCTGGAGTATTACTGACAAGGTCTACGTGTCAAACGGTGTTGATAAGCTATTTGAATACGACGGGACTACCTGGCAGTCCGTAGACGCCCTTGGGGGCGCGATAGCGGTTCCGAACGCCTGTAAGCGCGTGGCGCCGGTTCTTGACCGACTCTTCGCGATTACCTCGGGTGGGCTGATTGAACGGAGCGACCCGCGCGTCGCGCATATCTGGAGCTCGGGTTCCTCCTGGGCGACGTTTCGGCCCTCATTGGTCGGACCCTTCACCGCGTTGATTCCACATACGCTGCGCTCGACCACTGGCGACCTCTTCCCTGGCGCGATTGCCTGTCAGGCGAACGCGATGTATATGATCACGGGAACCAACTACGGATCAGATGTCACCGCCGCCTCTCCGCCGACCGGCGAAGACGCCGCGATTAAGCTCATCGACTCCCGCATTGGGACCAGCTCACCGAACTCGTTGGTGACGGTGCCCGGTGTCGGGCTATTTGGCGTTTCATCGGACCTCAACGTGTGGTTCCTGCCCTTCGGGTCGGCCAGCCCCGTGATCATCGGAGATAAACTACGCTCCACGGACACGAGCTATGTCACCGGCTTGGAGTCCGCGAATACGGCACAACTCGACAAGATATGGATGGCGTACTATGACAGAAAACTTATTCTTGGCTATCCCATTGGGTCAGATCTGTTTTGCTCTCGGTACTTTTTTATGGACATGCGGGCCTTCGTGGAGCACCAGGACTTCGGGCCGGTATGGAACGGCCCCCATTACGGGTTTTCGGTCAACCACGCATGGAGCGAAGATCAGAACGGGGAGAAATCCCTGGTAGCCGGCGAAGGGAACGCCTCGAACGGGGCCTTCGTGTATCGCCTCTTACAGGACAACGTGTTCACCGACTGTGTCGGGGCCAGCAATGCCAATGTCGCGCTTGATTTCCAAACGATCTATAAAGACTTTGGAGCCGCGTCACAGGAGAAGTACGTACAAGCGATCCAGCTCGATATGAACAACTACCTTGGCAGTCCCACGCTAAGCCTCTACGACTTAACAGGGCGATTGGCCGCGAACTTACCTATTGCGAGAATTATCTAATGTCAACCTTCTATCTCGACAACGAGGGCGGAAACGACGCAAACGATGGGCTCTCCTTCGCGAACCGATGGAAGACGTTCGCGCTTGGAGCCACCGCTGCCCGTATCGCGCCAGGTGATACCATTCGCGTCATGGCGTCTCCCGACCCGACGAGTCTCGGGATAAATGGGACGTTCACCGATCTCTCGGAGACCGTAACGTTGGCGTCCTCACTGAACACGCTCATCACCAACTGTGATACGGCGTGGACCGCAAGCCCGAACGTGACCTGTTCGGCGGATACGTCCGTCTATCGCACCAGCACGGGATCAGCAAGCCAGGTCATCGCGGGCGCATTTACCACGGGACTCGCCGCGTACTTCGACCTGGGATCGTCTCAGAACTATTCCGCCTTCCAGGGCATTACCCTCTGGGTGCATGCCACGTCAGCAATCGGGTCGGGCGTCTTATCGATTCGGTTATGCTCCGACGCGCTCGGGGTCACGACCGTGGACACGCTCGCAATCCCGGCGATGCCGGGGAACTCGCAATGGCAACCCATCTGGATCGATAAGGGGTCAGCGCTCGGGTCCAGTATTCGGTCCATCGCCTTATATGCAGACTCAGATCCAGGTTCGATCACCGTCAAGTTCGATAATATCAGCACCGTGAAAGCCTCGGGCGCCGATAGCCTTAGCCTCCGCTCCCTCATCGGCAAGAACACTGCCGGGGAACACTGGTGGCCCATTCGGAGCATTAACGGCACGACCGTGATCCTTGACGACGCCGTCAACATGACCGCCGGCAATACACCCAAGGGCTACGTCGGCACCACCGAGACCGTGACCGCCTATCAGCGCCTCGCGATTCTCCCTCCAAACGGGACCCCTGAAAACCATCTTGTGATGGACTCAGGCACATCGGGAAATCCGATTACGTTTAGTTGCGGGTGGAACCGCGCCGATATGAGTACGCAAACAGGCTACTCGTATTTCGACGGATGCAACGGGAATCAAAACGGATTCAACTTTAACGGGCAAACCTTTGTTACGATCGATCGCTGGTTCGGGGTCCGCTGGTCAACCGCGATGGTGACGACCGCGTCGGACAGTGTCATCGGGACCTGTGGAGCCATAGCCTCAAACAGCACCGGCTTGAATATCAGCGGAAATCCAAGTCGCGTTACGATCACCGAGTTCTCGTCAATCGGGTCCAATGGAACAAGTATCAACCTGACGAGCAACGCGTTGTCGGCCACGACGATCACGGCCTACAGCGGGAACGGGACTGGCATCGCGTTCGAAGGGCGCGGGATCGCTATTGCCACGCTCAAAGCGGAGCAGTTCACGACCACCGCTATTTTGTTCAGCGGGACCAATATCAATAATGTGACCCTCGATACCGTGGAAGCGAGTAACTCGGCCACGGGACTCTCGTTTGCGATTAACGTCATGGACCTACGCATCAAGACCCTGACGTGCGCATCCAACAGCGGCACTGGGCTCAGCCCTTCGTGCGGTCTGAATAATCGAATCGACGTAGCGACCCTGACAGGGAACGGTACAGCCATGGCACTCAGTGCCACGACCTTTATTAACGGCGCCCTCGTCATTGGGAGTCTGACCACCTCGGGAAACACGACGGTGATTTCAACCGGCGTCTTACAGGGGGTGCTCTATATTGGTTCCTCCTCGTTTGCCGAAGCGACCCCGATCACCTTCTCAGGAACGGGTTATGCCTCGGGCCGTATCGTGGTGCAGAACTACGACGGCGTCGCGGGGGATCATCGGACCTTCTATAGCAACGGCTCCGCAGGAGCGACGGTCATCGCAGAAGCGGCCACACGCCATACGGCCTCGGGGCTCGCGTGGAAATTTACCCTGCAGTCAGCCACATTCGTGACTCCGTCATTTCCGATTGTGTACCCCGTCGCACGAGTCGCCGTCGCGGCGAATCTCTTCACCACGGTAACACTCTGGACACGACGGGCCGCCACGACCGTCACCGGGACGCTACGGTGTCGCGGGGGACAGCTCGCCGGTGTCCCGTCAGATCTGACGGCGTCCTCGGCAGCCGCAATCGATACGTGGGAAGTGCTCACGATCTCCTTCACCCCGACTGAGGCGGGCGTCATGGAGTTTGACTTTTTGATGTCGGGAGCCGCTGCGGCGGATCTCTTTATTCACGATTTCAACGCCCAACAGGCTTGATATGCTTCCTTCGTCGGCAGACCTTTCCAGTATGGGCTATACCTTTCAAGGCGAGCCGCTTGTCGAGATCGACGGGCAGCTCTTCTTGACTTCTCCAGGGCACATGGGGGTGACATGGAACGGGCAACCCGTGACGTTCGCGCCCTTGACGCAAGCTCCCCCGATAGAATTTCGTCGAATCAACTTCAAACTACATGCCGGCGGAATGGGCGTGAAGCCGCCGCATAGACCGTAAGAGGAATCATGGCCGATCTACAATTCACAGTGAAACCCACAGCGGAAGTCGCGCTCGCGGCAGCCACGCCGAAGACCGTGCTTCAAGTGAAAGCCCCCGCGAATCAGCGGGTCAAAATCAAGGGATGGGGCGTGTACTTCGACGGCACGAGCGTTTCGGCGGAAGCCGTCACGGTCAAACTGGTGCGCCAAAGTACCGCTGGCACCATGTCGGCGGTGACGCCGTCCAAGTGCGATGACTCCTTACCAGAGACCGTCCAGAGTACAGGTTCCGTCAACGCCTCGGCGGAGCCGACGACCGGCGAAGTCTTACAGTATCGTAATATCCATCCCCAGTCAGGCTACGAACACACCTACGGGGTTGGTGATGAAGATAAGATCAAGGGCGGGGGCTATGTCGGCATTCTCTGCGACGCGCCGGCTACGGTTAACGTGATCCCGTGGATCAAATGTGAGGAATAGGGAGACACTGCCGTGATACTACGGTCTGTATATCGCAAGCGCGCATATCTGCCCTTTCGGGGCGGGACGCCGTCGGTTCCCGTCGGAGTAGACGGCACGCCATTAACGGCGGTAGTGGCAGACTGTCACGGAGAAGATGACGTATGTTCCCCCTACGGGGACGGGACGGTCTACGGTGACGGGGAGCTCTATTGCGCGGCAGATGAGGGCCGGGGTTTCTACTTAAGTCTCTGTGAGGTCAAGCCGCATATCTTAAGTGTTCGGCTTGAGCACTCCAACGGCACGCGTTTAATTATTGACACCGTCAAGCCGCATCTGAAACCAGATCCGAACCCGCTTCCGTATCAACATCAAACCGACGTAGACTCAAACTGTCCGCAGCATTTATCGTTACGTATCTTCGATAGGTCAGGACATCCCTTATTGATTAGACGGCTCTTGCCGTTTATCAACGTACGTCGTAATAGACCCGTTGCATAGACAGTAAAGGACATCAGGGGACAACATGGCAGATTTAATGCTCTCGAATAGCACGTGGGCCACGGGCACCACTGACACGGCTTCCACGCTCGCCAACGGGATTGACCAGAAACGGGCCGAGCATATCAATGGGCCTGCATCGGCCATTGTGTCGCTTGAGACGGTCCTGGGATCGGCCTCGTCGCTCAAAGGCAGCCACGCGGACCTCGCGACACGGCTGGCCATCGCGATCCCGTCAAGCGGAACGATTATTCCACCGGGTACCATTTGGATGTATGCGGGTTCAGTCATCCCCTCTGGTTGGCTCTCGGCCAATAACGGGGATACCGTCAGTCGCTCGACCTATGCCGATCTGTTCGCCGTCATCGGGCTTGACTTTGGAAACGGGGCGGGTGATGGGTTGACCTTTTCACTTCCGGCGTTTGCAGGACGGGTGCCCGTCGGGGTCGGCACGGGCGCAGGCGGAGGAGCCTCTGGGACCACGGGGACCAAGCCCTCGGGTGGATCTACACTGAGGTCATGGCTTCGTGCCGCGTGGTATGGGTCTGACGTGCACCAGCTTGACGTTTCAGAGCTGGCCGCACACACGCATGATTTTACAGGACCAGGCAGCCTTGTCTTTAACTCCGCAGGTGGCGCGCAGCCGATGGTTCAGAATCTCACGACGCGCACGACCGCATCGGCAGGCAGCACGCAGCCACATAATAACATTCAGGCTGGACTCGGGATTAACTTTATCATCAAGACCTAGGAAGACGGGTGCACAATGGGACTTTTCAGCGGCGGTAATACGCAGTCAACCTCCACGTCGTATAGCGGACTTCGCGGGACCAAACAATTCAGGCCGCTCGCAACAGACCTTGGTTCTGGATTTAGCTTCGGGATGAACAGGGCCAAAGCGCAGCTCGGTGACGAGAATCCTTTGGGACTTAACGCATCGGGCTTAACAGACTCGCAGATGAGCGCGTTTAATACGCTCGGCAAAAATCTGTTCAGCGGCGTCTCTAGCAACTATGCGAGTCGCGGTTTCTTAAACCCCGAGAACGTCTCTGGTGTCCTCGGGAGTTCACTGACTCAAGCCGCCCCGCAGCTCATGGATCAGGTATATAAAAATCAGATGGGGCAGCAACAGGTACTCTCGGATCGCTTCAGTGCGCTCCGTGGGTTGTTAGATACCGGCACGGGTCTCGCGGGAAATGAGAATAAGTCTACCAGCTACACCAAGGGCGCCAATCAGCTCGGCGGGGCCGTTGCAGGATGGGCAAGTCCGCAGGGATGGGGCAGTCTCCTCTCAGGTATCGGTAGTATAACTAGTGGAGGTGGTGGATCTGGCGGAGGCGGACGATAAGGAGCTACTATGGCAGACAGTTTAATGCAGCTCGTCGGGGGTTTGTTTCCTGGTAAGCCCAAGAACACGAGCATCACGGCGCCACAGGACGACGATCCTATTAAGCCGATGCACGATGAGATCAAGAAGTCGGGTATCAAGGCCACGCAGATTGATCAGATCTTCGAGTTAGTCGCAAGTGGTAAAGTCATGCCGGGGACGAAAGCGTTCTCTGACGCCCTCGGCATCGGGATGGAACAAAACGGATTAGCCCCAACCTCCACGTTCGGGCCGTTCGGCAAGATACGCGATGCGTTCAGTCCTAAAGCTAAGAACATCATTGCTCAACAACAGATTGCCGATAAAATTGGCGGGATGGTCTTACAGCAAGTCGCAGAATCGAAACTCAGAGCACAGCAGGGACCACAGACTCTCCGAGAAGCGCAGCAGATCTTACCTGGTGTGGTCCAGCCCGTCGAATCACAGCGAGGAGCCTCGCTGGATCAGATCGTCGGTCAAGGTATGCAGGGTCCAACGCAAGCCGTCGATCCGAATTCTCAACTCACGCCCTTTCAATCGCAGCTTGCCGGCACTACGCTGGCGAGTCTCGGTGAAGGGAAGATGATGCGTACGGATGAGGGCATTGTGCCAACCGGGTTCGCGACGGTGCAAGGGCGACGCGTGTCGCCCCAAGAGTTCGACTTCGCGCAGAAAGCCGCGCTGGCTCCCGCGAACACAGAGATCCAACCGCCAACGGGCTCACTCCCACAGCCGCTCGTGAATAAGATCCTAGAGGAACGTGGACAAGCGGGTCGGCTCATGATGAAGGGAACAGACCTCAACAACAGGCTTGAGAGTCTTGCGGCAGTCGAGAGTGTGAAGAAGTTCGGTACGCCGATGAACTTCATGCAGATCGCATCGAAAGATCCTGTATTCGCAGATCGACTACGGCAGCAAGCAGAGATTCAAGAGTCGAAAGATATCTTCTCCTTCCAGCAAGGGGAAATGATGAAGCGGGCCATCGCGCAGACCGGCCCCGTGACAGACGCGAAATCGGCAGCCGAGAGACGGCAGCCCGTCGGTGGAGAAGTCGCCAAGTACGCCAGACTAGGAAAGAACGGCGTCCTTGAGCGTCCGTCGGACGGCACGATGTCACAAGACGATCTCAATAAGCAGGGATTCATTGATACGTCGAGATCACAGAAAGAGATCGATGGGTTGAATGATCTCGAAGTCATTGAGAAGGATTTCAAGAAGCTCAAGATGTACGCCGATGAGTTGTTCACCGCAGGGGGAGGACTGGGGGCGAAGATTAATCAAGCGGGCAAGCTAACCGTCGGGCGATTGACGAACGGCGGGGCTCCCACGCGCGTGCTCGGGCCTAACGGAGTCCCATTGACCAGGGGCGAGTTGGCCAACGTCTATCAGAACGAAGTCACGTCCATGTTGGAATACTACGGCAGAAACCTGAAGGGGTTACGTGGTGCCGCAACTGAAGGTGACGTAGAACGTATGAAAAAGAACTTCGCGGGTGATTGGACGAGCAAAGCCGTCAAGGATAAGCTCATGGACGATACCCTGAAGTTGATTCAGAATATCAAGGTGGCAGGGCACAAGACCATCTTTGGCGAGAAAGCCGTGAAGCAATCACAGCCGAAGACAGAAGAGGATATGCGTGCTCGTATCCGTCAGCTCCTCTCAGAGGACAAGACGGAAGATGAAATCGCCGCGATCCTCGGGAAGTAACATGGGGCATGTATGGATTTAGCGCAGATGATTAAAGAGGAGAAGCTTCGCGCCATGATCAAGCAGGAGCAGGGGTTTGAACCTGAGACACCTCAGGCTCCTCAAGGTCCGGGGATGACGCTGTCCGACGTAGGACATGCCCTCAAGACCGCCGCTCTTCCTACACTGGGATCGGTGGCGGGCACTGCCGCCGGCATGATGTCAGGTCCTCTATCTCCGTTCGCGACCCCGGCGCTTGAAGCCGCCGGCGGGATGCTGGGGGAGGGAGCCAACCAACTTCTCGGGATCACGCCGCCCTCAACCGAGGCCATCGCGCTACAGGGTATTCTTCCCCTCGGTATGAGGGGCGTCGCCGCCGCCGCGAAGGTGATTCCCTCGGCGACGCGCGGAGCGCGCATGCTGAACGAGATTGCTCCTGTGGAAGCGACCAATAGGCTTGCCGCCGTGAAGGGGCGGGTCTCCGAGACCGCGAAGGATCTCTTTACGCAGGCCGAAGCCTCAGGGGCACGTATTCCTACGTTAACCACGCAGGCCGAGATTAAGAAGGAATTGAGCGATCGCCTGCGAGGTGGGGCGGCAGCGGATCTCTACAAGGGTACGCGATCTTACTTAGAGACCCTGGGCGATAGTATCCGTAAACGGCAAGGGGCCTTAACGCCCACACAATATCAACGGGAACTACGCGACATTCGATCCATGATCGGTAAAGCCACGACGGACGTAGAGAAGAGCGCGCTGACCAATGTCAAGGCGACCCTTGAAGGAGCCCTCGACTCGGCACCCGCCGGGGGCACCTTGTCCCAGGCGAGAAAGCTGTACGCCCGAGAGCGCGTCTTCGATGACCTGGGTGAGTTCTCTGGGAAAGCCGAAAAGGTCAGACAGGGTAAGGGGGGATTGGAGCAGTTTAACGCGGGCGAAGTCCTCCGCAAGATCGAACATGACGATAAATTCTCGAAGCGATTTAAAGCCGCGCTCAGTCCGAGTGAGCAAAAGGACGTGAAGAAGATCTACACGCTCTTGAATGAAATCCCTCCCCTTCCGTCGGAAGCCGGCGTGTTGGGAAGACTCGGTGGAGATGTCTCGCAAGGGTTGAAGTTTGGAGCCGCGACGCATCTCATCGGGGCAGATCCCGCTGTCTCAACCGCAGCGGCCCTCGGTGGGAGTATGCTCCGTCCAGCCATGGATACGGCGAAAGTTCTGAAACTCGCCATGCAGACAGAAGAGGGGCGTAAGGTCCTCCTGAAAGAATTGACAGCCCGTAAGGATAAACCCTTACGAGAGATTATGCAAAAGGTCGCCGTCGGTCTGAGTGCGACGGAGCCAGCGCAAGCAACAACGAGAGACGCATTCGGGACAACCTCTCAAGTTGTTCCGTTTCCCAACGTTCAGTGAAGGAGCATTATGTCTTTAGACGGATATTCTTATAGAGCGAACCGCGTGTCAACCTACCCTCACGACATGGGCAAACTGGGTCATTATGTAGCGGCACCATCAACAGGAACAATGTCGGCAGGACTCCCGTCATCGTCAGATATTGTACAATTTCGATGGGCTAACAGTTCAGCAGAGGCAGTGATTTACAGTATAAGAATAACGGGGCTACGATGCTCAACGGCCTTCGCCGTTGGGGACATTGACTTTACCTTGCAATTTGCGCGAACTTGGACCGCCGACGGAAGCGGCGGAGCGACAGTCAGCACGTCGGGAGATAGGCAAAAACTCGATACTCGCTTTGGTACGTCATTAGTGGGAGGGTTTCGTATTGCGACGACGACAACATTAGCCAACGGGACGCGCGCCCTTGACCTGACGCCATTAGGAGAAGCAAAGACTCACAGTTCAGGTGGAGTCTCGTCAGCTATTCCCATTATCGGTAATATTCTTGTTCCAAACCCCATACTCTTCAAAGCCAATGTGGCTAACGGAGAATCTCCGATTATCCTATCAGCGTCGGAAGGGTTCGTGATTAAAGCTACCGTGCCTGGTACCGGAGTCTGGCAAGTAGGTTTTGAAATAAAGTGGGCAGAGAGGCAGGTGGGGCTAGTAGATGTTGCGTAGGAGAGTAAGATGGGTAGAGACGATTCAAGAGGCGATAAAAGGATTCCTCCGCGAATGTATAGTCCCTACCTAATCGATAGGATGACGCGTGTCCGAACCACGCGTGAATTTAGCATTGCCAAGTACGATCGCGCCCTGTTACCTCGCGGCCACGGACAACTCATGACCATGGCGGGTACCTTCACAAGGAGGTATCCGTCACGGGACCATTGCATGCAGATGATGTCCTTCTTCTCTACATCCTCGGGGCTCGTCATACATACGAAGGACTCCACGGGTTCTCTAAGTGATTGGGAGGTCATTCCTGGGAACAAACTACGTATACATTTCTACGGCCCCGAGCCAGAAATAGAAATGCAGGTCATACCTCCAACCGTCGAGGCCGCCGCGCTCGTCTATAAGAAGTGGGCTCTTCGGCAGCCATGGGCGCAGCAAACGCGACAAAGGGCGCCGGATTATGGGGTCATCGCCACGGCCCCTAATCCGAACTTAGCACAACAGGCAATAAGTCTAGAAACCCTGTCAAAGAGATTTCCTTCCCCCATGGCGGCATGGATTACGAATTGGCGAAAATATCCATTTGATAACGCCTTTCCAAACTATGAGCCAAACAGCCGTCAAAATTTCAGTAAGCTCCTGAGTAACTTGAAGCACGCTCGATGCGATGCCTTTCCATATATCAATGCCCTACTGTGGGACGAACGACTCGCAGAGTTCCAGCTAGGTGAATCCGTCGCAGTACAAAGCAGGTTCCTATCCTATAGGCCGTATAGTCAAACCGCCCCGTGGCTCCTCTACGCATGCCCCGCATCAGAGGAATGGCAGCGCGTGATTGTTGAGACCAGAGAGTCTCTGAGAGACGCTGAAGACTACCTGTCTTCCGGCATCTACCTAGACATGCTCGTCGCAGCGGGTCCGTTTCTATGCTTTTCCAAAGACCACGCGCATCGTCCTGGCGATCCACTAGCATGGCAGCAAGGCGTACGGAAGATTCTCTCTATGATGAAGGGGTCCATCATGAGCGAAGGGAACGCTGAAATCTATCTTAACCAAGTTGATCTGCTACTCATGCATCTATTCACAGAGCAGCGCGATACTGTACCTCTATGGAATCTTGTCTATGGCGATCTATCGAGGGTTGTTGGATGGAGAATGCCAAACAGTGTCACGCCGATAACCGTAGGGAATGAGATAGACCGCGCGGTGTCTTTTGGGGCGTCATGTTACGGAAGCCCGTGGATGACTCATGCCATTCAGGAAGCGTTACTAACACCGGGGTTCCGTGAGTTAGCTACGCGCCTTGGTATTACATAAAAGAGAATTATGGCTTTTAGAGCACAAATTAACGAGAACGAGTACAAACCGACACCTAAGCGATCGGGCTTCTTCGGTAAGTTACAAGAAGCCCTCGATGACCCCACAGGAAGCCTCGGGATAGGGGGTCCCTTGGCCGCTGGAGCGACGATCACCCGTGGAGCTGCACCAGCATTCAAGTGGTTAACGGATCGCGTCGTAGGAGGCGGTTCTATGCTTTCTGGCCCTGTGTCAAAAATCACACAGGTCCCCGTGAAGGACATTATAGTACGTTCGGGGGATCACCCCGACGCGATCAACCCCATGAAGGTACAAGAAATACAGAATCTTCTGTCTACGACTCCGTCGCGCATTCCCGCCGTGGAGCTCACGCGCGAAGGGGGAAAGCTCGTGCTCAAGGACGGTCGGCATCGCTTCACAGCGGCCTCTGGCCTGGGCCTGGAACACATACCCGCGATTATTGCCAAGTGAGGTAAGGATGATTACAACGGAGCGTTACTTCGGGAAGCACCTTGTAGACCCAGCCATTGCCGTGGCGGCACAGGATCTTTTAAATAAGGTCAACGCCTTTCTGGAACACTGGGATCGTGAGGCCCACATGACGAGCGGATACCGTAGCCCTGAGTACAATAAGACGATCAAAGGGGCCGCTCCTAATTCCAATCATATGTCAGGAAAAGCGATCGATATTTCTGACAGTGATAAAGCCCTCGCCAAGTTCTGTCTCGTCAAGCAGCAGCTCTTGGCGGACTACGGACTCTGGTGTGAAGACCCGCGCGCCACAAAGACGTGGGTACATTTTCAGAGCGTGCCCCCAAGGAGCGGCAAGCGTTTTTATATCCCGTCGCTGGCGTGGGCCGCGAAGCTCTCAGGACCACTGACATTGGAGTCGCTATGAAGATCCTGGGCTTAGTGCTATTCTTTCTTGCATCCGCTATCCCTGCGTATGCGCATAATTTCAAACTCGACGCATACGGTTGCCACAACAACGGAGCCCTCAACGTCTATGAGTGCCACGACGGAATCATGAAGGGAAAGAGCTGGCCGAATCCAGGCGGCAAGACCCAGATGCTTGTGGAGTTGAATACCCCTCCTCCGCCGCCTCCACCGCCCCCGATGCCATGTATTGCTCCGACGGTCCCAACACCGAAGATAGGGAGAGATTCCGCCGGCGTGCTGTTGACCTGGGACGCTGTCCCTCCTATGACAGATCCCGTGACATACGAGATTTCGTTTTACGCCAGAGATATCAGAGACACGCCGTTGTCTCAGGTAGATATTGACCGACTCTCAGTCATCTTGCCGACGGGATCACATACGTTGGTTTTTATCGCATCGGTCATGCCAGACACCGGGTATTGGTTTCGAGTCAGAGCCGTTCATAAACAAGTCTACAGCGCGTGGTCGGAGAGCATATACTTTAAAGGAATCCCATGATAGCCATTATGGATCAAATCGGTGGAGTCTTCAAGACCGTCGCAGATAAGTGGATACCCGACGCGAAAGATCGACTTGAAGCCGAGCAATTCTTCTTCAAACAAGCCCATGAAATTAACCTCGGGCAGATCGAGATTAATAAGCTCGAAGCCCAGAGCGACAGCCTGTTCAAAAGCGGGTGGCGTCCCTTCGTGGGATGGGCATGCGCCGGCTCCCTGTCGTACTCAGTCGTTGTACGGGACATTCTGAACTGGGCATTCTCGTTTGCCTCGCTCTATCTCGATAGACCGATACCCGTACTTCCTAACCCTGACACCACGCTCATGTTCGAGTTACTCCTGGCCCTCTTGGGCTTCGGCGGATTACGAACATATGAGAAGATGAAAATTAAATAGGACCACAATGGAACGCGCCGTGCTCGATTTAATTATGCAACGGTTAGAGCGTATCGAAAAGCAAAACGATACACAGATGGCCATGTTGAGCGATCATCATGCCTATGTGGACGCCGCTCGTAACTCCGTCATGGAACAAGTGGAGATCCTCAAGGGGACGGTCCATAACCACCAAGCGTATTTTTCAGTACTTGGCTGGGTGGGTCTGCCGACATTTACAGCGGCGATGGGTTATATGTTCACCAAGCTAGGCTTGAAATAAGCAATAAAAAAGGGACTCCGTAGTGCTGCGTACGCAGTACCACGGGGTCCCTTTTCTTTTGTCTGTCTCGGCTAGGATCTCGCCAACGTGATGATAAAGAAGATGATCGCGAAGGCGAGCGCGATCTCAATCATCGTCCCTCCTCAATCTCACTAATCGCGTCCTGAAGTTTCTGGACACGTTGTCTGGCTTCCGCGAGTTCACGTTCAAGGTTGATTATTGTATTGTCTGCTTCATACGCAGCGATTGCCTCGTCAAGCGAGGGGAACTCTTCATACTCGAAACCTGCCGCGTCCGCTGCGTCCTCTGTATCCTCTTCTCCCTCTGTATCCTCTGTAGCATCTGCGCCCAGGTACTCGTCCTCAAGTGTACTGAGCTCCAGAAGGTCATCTACGCCTTCCGGCGCGGTCAGTTGCTCATACGTCAATCCGAGGAAGTAGACCAGGGTGCCGTCAATCTCCCCGTCGGCGTCCTTCACTTCGACGGCGTACCCGCAATACTCGGAGTTGAGTTCACTGACTTCTACGGGGATGGAGTGCTCCAAGATGCCTTCTATCTTGATAATATTTTGCTGAGTCGCGGGAACAGACGGACGATCTATGTATAGAATGTCTTCCATGTTATATCTCCAAAAGTTACTGAGACACCAGATCAACCTGCGTCTTTGTCGGCGCGACAATCAGATTACTTGGATCGTGCTTTCTGAGCTCTTGCGCCTGGTGCTGAATTATGTCCTTGGCTCCCAGAAGAGCGGACTTGTAGAACGCGACTTGTCTCTTGAGTTTGTTTCGTTGTACGATTCTGTCGGCCCGCATCGTTCTTGGACTCCTTCCGTATGGTTCCGAGCTGTCGGTCCATCCCATCCATGTGTCGGCGCATGAGTTGAATCTTCCGCTCCAGGACACCAAAATCGGTTAGGTCTGGAGACCGCATGGCACCCTCGACATAGTCCGTAAATTGCTCTGTTTGACAGACAAACTCGCGCATATATTCATGCAGCGTCACGGCTAGCTTTCCCTCGGCACCAGCATGCCGGGTTTGGAGGGATCAAAGAACGCGACGGCCCCGCAATAAATGCAATCCCAATAGGGAACAGTCGTCTCATCTTCTTTGTCGCTCAGCAACGCGTGGTGGCACACCTTTGATTTACCGCGCCCCTCGGGCTGTGGGGTATCCATCGTGTTCGAGCTCCATCTGTAATAGGGCCAAGGCTCGCCAGACCATTTTCGCAGAATGGCGCGTGCCATCTGTATCGATTGTGCCTCGCTCTAGAAAATGGCGGAGCATCGTGTCCGCGTGATCCGTGCTCTTGCCTCGTGCCCAGTGCAAGGGCTGGCCCGGATTGTGTTGTTCATTCCCCTTGAACGAGACCTTCGCGACTTCGGCCAGCGCGGCAGGAAAGTAATCCATCACACCGCTGGCAAGTGGTACGGCTTTTCTCTCCTGTGCACCCAGCGGCAAGAGTGCCGCTACATCGGTAATACGGTCAACATCTGACACAAGCTCAATCTCATTCGCCTCGACGCTCCACATAGTATGAACAAAATCAGCGTTAGGGTGTACGCCGGTACAATCATCTATCTGAATCTTAATCTTTAGGATAGCAAGCGGGTTAACGCTTATCACGGTCGCTAGTTTACCCCCAATGCCCATCGACCAAGGATCACGAATAACTCTGACGCGATCTCCCGCCTTAAATTTCTGCATTGATATCCTCCACGAATTCCAGAACGGTAGAAACACGTCTGGCACTTTTGCTGTGTGGCGCGTAGATGACAGAGTTATAAGGCCGGGTAATTACGTATGACTTCGTCTTCGTGTCGGTCATCCAGATTGCGCAATCCACGTTTTCACTTTTATCGTCAATGTAGTAATCAGCGTCAACAACTTTGCAGAACTCACCTTTACGGTGCGTGATAATCACATTCACCGCGTCTGTATGTAAACGGGCTTCAAGCCAATCCCGCGTTGCGGCGAGGGCTCTTGGTGTTTTTCTGTTCGTCGCAAAGTAGACGCGGTGCCCCTGGTAGATCAGTTCCGATATCGCGCGAAGCTCTCTCTCTGTGGCGAGGCTCGGGAGATCCCTCCAAAATCGAGCATCTTGTTTGATAAGACTCCAGATCACGCGCTCCATCTCTGGAGTCATGCCGGGGCGAACATCCCACGCGGCACAATTTGCATGGGTCACAACAGGAACCTCGGGAAAGACCGACTGCGCCCATTGTGAAAAGCCCGTAGACCAATCAGCCAGAACCCCATCAATGTCAAAGACAACAGTCTTCATGGGTGCTCCAAAATATCAAGCGTGTTGTGAATCTTCCAGAAATCCACTAACTGAGTTGAAGAGTAGCTCTTTTTATTATCGTTCAGAGGACCTCCGATGCACACCATGAGAGATAGGGAGTCCTTAATAGCCGACTCCAATTTTTCGATGTATTCTTTCTGGGATTCTATCTGTCTAGCCTGCCTAGCGATGACGGCTATGGATGAGAGCGACTTCATGGGGCTACCTCATTCTCATTGTCTTGAAGGGCCGTATGTAAGATGTCATGGATCGCGTGCTGGAGCTCATGGTAGAGCAAGTATCGTTTACGTTTGATCCCCAGAGCCGATGAAATCCGAATCACGGGCTTACCCTCGTCGTAGAACCAGCCGGCATCGCAATCGTCGTCAAGCTCCGACGGCGGGACAACGAGGACTTTCACGATCACACCGGGCAGACGTATGGTCTTTGGAATTCTAAATCGTTTTATCATAGGTCCTCACACTCTATACGCAATCCCCTCGACACAGCAGCTATTCCCGAAGATCGGGACTGGGGTTACGTATGAATATCCTGTATCTACGTCAAGTCTGAAGGTTCCGAAGCCCTGTACGTAATCTCGACGCGCTTTAACCGAGTGACGATAGTCAATTTTCTCCACGTCCCCCAGCCATCCGAACGACGCTCCCAGATGAGGCACCCCGAACGCGGTCCCCTTAACAACGTAACGGAGTAAGTGCGTGTGTCCGATGATAACGTTGTCCATGAAGGAAGCCATAGCATCATGGACCGCAGTCTCTCCCGATTTATCCAAGTCATGCGTCACCTGTAGCTTCCCAAGGGTCAAGGCTTGCATATACGGGGTGACATGCCAGCCCGCCGCTTTAAGTCCAAAGATGTCGTTATTCGTTCGCTTGAGCAAGAGCTCGTAGACCTGAGGGGCAAAGTCCATCAAGAATCTAGGAAGCCTCCATTCGTGGTTGCCCTCGACAAAGTACTTGTACTTACAACCGTCGAATATCTTCAAGAGCTCTAGGGCTTCGTCAATTTCCTCAGCGATATTCCGCCGTCGCGTCGGATCTTTGCGATGCTGTGAGACGGCGTAACAGTCAAAGTGGTCCCCGAGATCAACAACCATATCTGGAGCCCAGTCTTGCACGACTTGGGAAATCAAGGCCCAGGACTTCTTGTTATGATACGGGGCATGTGTATCTGGAATAATAATACCCTTACGGAGAGGCTTATCAGAGAGTAGCTTTGCGTCCACGCCCTTTTCGAGTCTTATTGATCTTTTTGTCCGCGACTGTACTTTCACCTAGACTCCTTTCCATGAGATAAGCCTGCGTCATGTCTGTGTCTGCCGTAAGGTAGGCCGCTGCCTTATAGTAAAGGTGAGCGTGCTGCCGTCGATTACGTCCGATCAACTTCTTGTTACACGGGAAGCCGCAAAGAAGCCCACGTATGGACTTACGTAGTCCAGCTTCCTTCTCTAGCTTGTGATCGTGGTCAACGTTAAGGCTACCTCCTGGCTTCGGGGGCTTCCCGCAGATCCAGCATCCCCCGTTACCCAGAAGTAGAAGATGATTGTACTCCTCCTCGGATATGTTGTAATGTTTCCGTAAGTACTTATCTCGGGCGCTCATCTTTCCTTCAGCTCGATATAGATGTCGTCGTGCTGGATCACGTCAAGATTCAATTTCTCCAACAGGAGCAGGACTGTTTTCTCTAGGACTTCAATACGATCATATAAGGGGATAATGTCATTCATGGGTTGTCCTTACAAACTCTCAGTGACGTACTTTCTAACAACTTCTTTGGTAGTAACACGGACGGGTTTATATTCCACAATATGCTGCCAGTCAGCACATTCATTTTGGGCTTCTTCCAACGTGCTGTATAACATCTCTTCTCCGCTAATTATAAACACACTAGGGAATTTTTCAGAATTCATATTTACTCCGTTTACTCTTTCGGCTCCTTCCGATCCTTCAGATACACATGCGTCCTACTGTCGGCCTTCATACACATGAGGTCAGCTCCTAGACGGCCCGCTAAAAGGGACACGGCTTGCTGTAACGACGCAATGTCATCTTCTAGGCGCTTGATATTGTCGGTCCAATGCTCCATGTTACTCCATATTACTCCATGACGTAGACGCCGATGGTGAGAATGAAGGCCCCAAGAAAGTAGAGAGCCTTCCCGAGATTCATTTCCCAGGTAAAGGCCAGAGCCAACAGGAAGTACCAGGCAAGACTTCCAAGGAGTAAGTAGTTGGCGTTCACTTTATCACACGTCTAAGGAGGCCCATTGCGCACCAACACAGCAAATAGAAGGCCCACCAAAACCCGAGACCAACAAAGAAACCCGCTAACATAAATTCAATGGCGCCGAATAAAAAGCTCATATTACCTCGGTTGCATGTTGACGCACTTGGCATCGACTCCAAGGGCGGTTGTTGCGAATGCGATTTCGATATTATCGCGTAGCTTCGAGCACTGCGTATAATCCATGAACGGGCCGATCTGCAGCGGGGCCGTGCAGACGCCCGCCGTAAAGGCGACGATCAGTAACCACATATTCAACCTCCCGCTTCATCGCGCCCGTCGGCATACCCTTCGGCGCGTCCTTCATTTCGGGCCGCAATGAGGCATCGTTCACACGCTTCGACTTGGAAACTCTCGTTGACGCTTCCACGTGTCGGTGTCCTCGTTTTTGTACTCGGGCAGAGCCCGTACCCGCAGCTCGCACACCATATGTCTATGTTCACGACAATGTCCGGCATAGCAAGTCCTCTCAAGTCCTCTCAAGTCCTCTCAACAAAACGAAATCCGTTGACTCTCTCTAGATAACATACAGAGCCGGAATGTGGCCGATGTCGGTTCTTCACGATAATGACTTTTGACATTGTGTCCATACCCTTTTCAGGCAAGAGATGGAATCCGAAGTCTGCCGAGTACTCTATCTCGCCGGTCTCTTTGAATCCCCGCTGTGTTGCCTCCCCGTATTGCTCCCGATTTTTCTCTGAGATCAGGACGACCGTGTGGCCTTGCTTCTTCAACCTCTCAAACCGATGTACCCAGACATCTAAACTTGACCGACGGTTATCTACTGAAGTCGGAAGTTTCTGAAGTGAATCCACGACAATGAGACACCGGCGCTTGTGCATGAGCCTAATGTCTTCTGTGAGCGTTTTGATCGTTTCCCTGAAATAAATGTTCTTCGTCGCCCGTCTGGCTTTTTCAACATCCCCGCCGTACCGCTTGCCGATACGGTAGAGCATCACGTCAGGTCCGTTTTCCATATCGTAGTAGAGCACGGGGCCGACTCGATTATATTCAACGGCGAGCTGGACTGCGAGCGTACTCTTCCCAACGCCCGCCTCTGACGCCACGGCCCACATACCCATCAACCCCCCGCTCGCCTGGCTAATGAGCGGGAGCGTCTTGAGCTCAAGCCCCGTCGGCTCTGTCGGCAACCCGTTGATCAACAGATCGCTCGCACTCGACAGCGTATGGGACGCTTCATCTTCTTGTGACAAGGACTCGGCAATCTTCCCAAGGTCAAGGGCTCCGGTCGCGAGTTGATTGCCGGCTTCATTGAGGATATCGACGAGAACGGACTTCTGACGCACGGCTCTAAGGAGGTCGCCAGCCTCTCGCCCTGCCGCCAGGGAGAAGCACGATGCGGCGTATGACCGAACTTCCTCGTGGTCGGCGCCGAGAATTTCTGAAGCGGTCGCTTGGATACTGGCGACGGGGAGTTCTTCTGGGGCATCGGCGTAGCTCCTCAGATGACGGACCGCTTTGAGGAGTAGCTTCCCGAGTTTTGAGAGCTCGTCCTCGTGTAATTCCGAGTCAGGCACCACGCCACGCATGACCGCACATAAGGCGAGCTTTTCAAGATCCTCCGACAGAGGGACGAGTCTCACCTTTTTCTTTGCCACGTAGACCTCTTAGTGAACACCCGTGATGTGGTAGATGCCCTTCTTCTTCTCGGGCACGTAGTAATTGACGACGCCCTTCTCTCGAAGCTGTCGAAGAACCCGCGTCTCAGAGCCAGGAGAACAGAGGACCTTCGAGGACACATAGCCGTACAATCCCGCTGCCGTAATCGTGTCTCCAACGTTGGCAGCGCAGAACTCCGCGATTGCGTCAGACAGTTTCATTTTGTCCTCCCAATGGTCAATAGAGGGTTGTCGAGATCTTTGATCCAACGTGTCCGAGGGACACCGTACCGCCCCTGTGGCTTGCACGTCTCCCAGTAATGACACTCCTTCGGTCCACATTTAAAAGGCCGACACAGAGGAAGGATTGAGGGCTTCTTGTCCTTCTGGGCTTTCTTGAAGGTCTTCGTAATCAGCGTGATCTCAGCCTGGACTTTCTTGAGATCGTCCTTCGTGATTTCTAACTGATAGACGCGAAAGGCCGGCCCGCCTTTGATATTCATGTAGAGGCACCAGATATCGCCCTTTGTCTGACCTGTTCCGGCGAGATAGATCAGGACTTGCTCGCAATACATCGCGAGATCCTTGGGCTCGCTGGGCTCATAGAATGAGCGAGACGTTTTGATTTCTCGAACCTTCCCGTTGAAGTTCATATCGGGCGAGAAGGTAATCCCCAGATCCTTCGAGACATTGGAGCCGCCGTCCGCCGCCAGGTCGAAGGGCTTGCCTTCTACCGCACAGATGACGAAGGCGTGAAGCACCCGACCAATAAGAAAAATAGGTATAAGGCGGTCAGGGATAGGCCGAGGGTCAAGACGACTAAAGTACGCATACCGAGGATCAAGGCAGTCAGAAGCATGGAGCAATTCCTCCTTACTACGGTCTCCACCCTGGGCTTCAATCCACTTGCGGGCTTTCTTGTTGAGAAAGTCCTCGCCCTTCTTCGACGGCGTAATCTCAAGGGACTGGGGAAGCGTAATCATAAGGTCTTGTCCTTTACGTTTTTCATTTTCTTTTTATAGTGACCGACAAATCCACGCACGTCCTGGCATTGCGCACACCACCCCGCACAAATCAACTTGCCTTTCTTCACGACATGCCCAGTCCACAAGGTGGCCTTCCGCTCTAGACAGCGCACGCAGTATTTTGTTTGTCGTTCTACTGACATGGATTCCTCGGGGCATAGGGATTATTGCCGTTACGTATTTCTTTGTCGATCCACCACTGCGAAAGCTCGCCACGAAGCTTTTGATCAGGCACAGCTCCGAAGTCCAAGAAGTCTGTCTGGGCAAAGACACCAGCACTACCTAGGATAAACCCAGCAAATAGACAGGCTACGTATTTCATTTAGTCTCCTCTTCAGACCAACAATCTCCTTGGCCTGTTGCTCGATGCGGGCGCGTTGCTCAGCATTTACTTTTTGCATTAGAAGCACATCGCCACGAAGTCCACGGTTCTCCTCAACCTGTTCGTCAATAATCTGGCGTTGTTCATCATAGCAGTCCAAAATCTTCTCTTGAGCCTTTAATGCTCGCTCGAACGCTTCTCGTATCATCGTGCGCTCCTAATAAAGTAGGCGAGGGGGCTGGATTTGCCCCAGCTTTCTGACTGAGCGATTAGCGTCATACTTCGGCAATGTAGCCCGCTCTGTAGCACTGCCACCCCTCGCCATATTATGTATTAATTATTCCGTAGCACCTGAATTTCAGCAACCAACGTCCGCAGGTCGGACACGGTGAAATAGCCCGACGCCAAGGCAGCGGTGGCATCCTGTGTTAAATGTTCGTCCCCTGACAACCCCTGTTCGGTCCAGGCAATAAATTTATCGATGCTCATAGGTATTCTCCCTAAGTGTAATTACCAACGCTTACGAAACCCGCCAGAGTTACCACCATTTCCGCCTCGGTTGAACCCTCCGCCCTTGAAAGGAGCAGAGATGTTCGCGGTCAAGGAAAACTGTGGATTGCCTTGGTTCTCCCACACGAAGAACACGATCTGCTGATTCGTCGCCGTCGCTTCTTCGATCAGCGCGGCCAGATTCGCCGCGTCCTCGGCGCGTAACTTTCCGCTAAAGCATCCCTCACGCTTGCCAGCAAAGAGACCAGTCAACCGTAGGGCTTTCTTCTGTTCGCCTTGTCCGCCTTGTCCGCCTTGTCCGTAAGACTGGCGAGGGGCTTGCTGAGGGGCCGGCGCTCGGTACGCTGGCCGGGGAGCCGACGCACTTCGACGAGGAGCTGAAGGAACTTCCGCTTGCTCAGTGTCGTAGTCGTCAGAGACTTCTTCTTCTGCCTCGACTTCCTCGACTTCATCGACTTCTTCGACTTCGACTTCTTCCTCTCGTTTCTTACGGGCATAGCTCGCCGCTACTTTAGGGGCTTCTGTCTTGGTTGACTTCGTGAACTTCTTTGTAAATGCCATTCTTCCCTCCTCAGTGTTTACCGCTGAAGTTGTTGTTGCTGTTGATATTAGTATTGCTGTTGTTGTTGTAGGTCTGGTTGTTGTGAGTCTTAGCTACGTTGTCGCTGTTTACCTTAGCAGACGCGCTGCCCCCCTTTGCGCTAGACGAAGAGTTGGCGCTGCTGTCTCCCCCATCAGAGCTCGTGCTATTGTTGTTAGTCGTCCTACTACCGCTCTTTGCAATACCTCTCCCTAGCTGGTGCATACCGACGGCAAAGCCGGCAGCTCCTACGGCTGTTGTCACTATCGGAGTCACGGCTTGCTGTGAGACGCTCGGGGCTATGTTCGCCATGTACTCAGACTCCCTAATACAGTCTTGGTAAGGGTAGTCCCATTGTTCTTGAGTCACGGGCTTCTCAATCTTCGTCTTGCAGTTCTCCATCCAAGACCGAGATTCCGTAGCATGGAACATATCGGCCTTGTCTTTCAGCACCACTAGGTTGTGGTAGTGGTAGACTTCCCCGTTTATCTTGGACTCCATTGGAGAGGCTACCCACGTCCTAGACGAAGTACACGCCGTAAGACTCAGCACTAGAGCTATAGACAGAAGAAAATTCATCGATCCTCCTTTAGTTACACACGCCGTTGACAATGTAAATCAAGAAACCCATAGATATCGCACAACACAATATCATGAACCACTCTACTAATTCCGTACGCATAGTCCCTACCCTCGGTCATCGAGGCCCCATCGTGAGCCGACCTTCTGTCCTGTCTTGAGGGGTACATCAAATTGGGGCAGGAGAGCCCGCAACGTCGGCACGTCGGCCATGATCTCGGAGATCATTTTAAGGTTCTCTTTAAGCCCCTTCTTCGGCATGTCGTACACAAGATCGTCATGAACCTCATTGATCAAGAGCGGCATCGTCGGGGGCTTGCCTTCCATCAATCGCCAGTGGTACTCCTCATATGTCAAATTGTACTTACGTAAGAGTGCTGCTTCCACGTCCACCATCGCCGACCCGGTCACGTCACTGGCAAGACTTTGGATTGGGAAGTTGATAGCCTGATTGAGGAGGTGCCCAAAGCCGGGAGTATCCTCGCCGTAAGGGCATGGTAAGTGTCGTACTCTTCCCGTGATCGAGGAAACCTGATGGTCTCGAAGGAGTGCCCGTTTTTGATTCCAGATATACCGGGGTATGCCTGGAAACTTGTCAAGGTACTTCTGCCTGATTCGCTGGGCCTGTTCAACGTGGTCCTCCCAGTCGCTTGCTAGCTTTACGCCCACGTTATTCCAGAGCTGATAGGCCAGTTTGTACGCTCCCATCCCGTATTGCACGCCCAAGACGACGCTTTTGACTGAGCGATATTCGTCGGTGTCTTCCTTCACCTCCTTGCCGAAGAGTTCTTTCCCCACAGCAATATATCCATTGCCCTCTAGAAAGAATTCTAGGAGCTTCCATTCCTTCGCCATAAAGGCGAACAGAATTACTTCCAACTTTGAGTAGTCGTTATCCGAGATAACTCCTTCGTGAAAACGCGAGACAATGATTTTTCTGACATCCTTAGGCCAATTCTGAGCGTTGGGCTTGTCACTAGCACGCCGTCCTGTTCTCGCTCCAAGAGGATTAATGCGGAACCTAAGAAGTGCGTGCTTCTCGCCAGGGAGTTCATAAAACTTCTCAGCGAGACCAACTCCGTAGGTACTGTGACGTTTATCTGCCGTGTTGAATTCAAGGAGTGTTTTGACGACTTCGCTTTTCGAGTTGTTTTTGAGGAAGGTTTTGTTGACACTTGCCACCCCCGTCGTTTTAGTTTTCTCAGTTGCCGTCAATCCACAATGCTCGAATAAAAGTTCCCTTAGGTGATTGTCGTTCGTTGGAGAGAACTCCACCATTCCATAGCGAGATGCAAACGCTAGGAGCTTCCTTTTCGCTTTCGACGAGTCGGCGAAGAACTCGCCCGTGATCTTTTTGGTGTAGGCGAGATCGACGTAGGCGCCGGCGTGAAAGATACGCCTAAGCGTTTGGATAATACGGTGCGTAAGCTCAACAGGCCCCTTTGCGTGAGGGCGAAGCTCTTCTGCCAAGACGGACGACGCCCAGGCGTCAAGTCTACATCGCTCAACACGATACGGTTTATCCCAAGATTCGGGGTTAGTGAGATCTCTCGATTCGTTGTCATCTTTCCATCCAGAGACTCTATGACTTGAGCGGAGTAGTACTTCCAGCTTATATCCGCCTTTAGGTCTGTTTTCATCGACCATCCTCGCGAGGGCTATAGTGTCAATAATGTTCTTGCCTTGCAGCCATGTCTCTAAGGGCTTTATTCCCGTGTTGTGTTGTTTTGCAAGTCGGAGGACTGAATCAAGATCCACGGTGACTTGGTGTCCGACAAAAGACTCAGCGGTTGAAATTCTACGTAGAAGTCGTTTTGTTGAAGCTGATTCAGAAACATCTGAGCAAGCACTTCGTTGAGTGTTCGATACTGCGAGCGTAATAACTTGTCCGTCGGGCATGAACTCGGTATCAACTCCAACTTCAGAAGATGTAGGAACCTCGTCACTAGGTACTGACAGTGCCGGCAGTCCTCCTTTTTTGACTCTGAGAAGATCCTCTTTAACTCTCTCGCGATTGTGGAAAGATCCGTCAATGACGGAGTCGGCGTCGTAGGTACAGAAAACATGTGTGTTGACTCCTTCACACCCAGGGACCATGAAGAACTTACCACGGGTCTCCGTAATGTTCTTTAGGGCGCTGTTGTCGGTGGCGTATCTGAGGGCGACATCTCCGAAGGCGAGAACACGCTTGGGCTTGTATTGGTTGATAAGGTCAACAAAGAAGGGTCGGCACGCGCGGAGCTGTTTTGTAGTAGGTTTCCGACCTCCACAAGCAACTGCGTCAAAAAACCAGAGATCTGACTCTGCGTGTCCGCACTCAAGTGCGAGAGAGATGACGTAGTCCAATGCCTCTTGTGAGGGCCGCTGTCCAAACAGTAAAAGAAGCTCACCCGACCATCCCGACGCTTCTTCACGTACAAACGGACTTGCGCACTCTGTAAATCGTCCACATTCATGGCAGAGTTCCCTCTTCTCCGACGCTTCCCAAGCCGCCTCTGGAAGCATGGCTAACTCGCGAAGCCGTTTCATTGTGAGCTTGAGAGGTTTCTTGAGAGGTGTATCGCTCATTTTTATCTAGTCCTCTATAAGTCTGAAAAGAGAGAAGGCCCCAGAACGCCTTTAGGAGAGAATTCGCTCTCTTCGAGATGGAGATAGCTCGGCTAGGTCTTTTCCGCCGGTCAGGCTCTTCAGTGTACACTTAACCCCCCTCATCCATAGGTCGGCTGTAATGCCGGCGCCTTCTATAAAAGCATCCCTGTCTGGAATGACATAGCATTGACCATACACCTTCACGATCTGGGCTATGTGATCTAGCACGGCGCTATTCGGAGTATTTCCCATAAGCCCTACGCCGACGTAACCCATGCCGGCAGCCGCCAGGGCATCCATAGGACCCTCAACGATGATGGACCCCTTAGGGGGCTTACTAGGAAAGACGACAGCCAGGGCATCTCCCCTAGGGGCCGCCGGGGACACATACCGCTTGACGCTGGGGTGAGCTTCGACAATAAGCCGAGCTTGATAGTAGGGCCAGGAGTTAGTTATAGAGCTCGCCGGGATGACTACACGGGCGCACATTTGATAATCCATAGTGGGGTACCAACCATTATCAAGAGCAATGCGCTCCGAGAGTCCACGGCTCTGTAGATACCTATACATGACCTCATGAAGGCTCTTTTCATACTGAGGCATGACGACGGGCTTTACGGGCGCCGTCGGTCTTGCCTCTCGCTCTTCCCATTCATGCGTATACATCATTTAGCCCGCCAGGTGATCCAGATATTCCTGCTTCTTCATGTTCTTGACGGCAACGGCACATTCCTGGTCTAACGAGAGCTCTTTAGTGGACCTAGCTATGAGTGCTGCAAATTCCTTTTCCTGGGCATTCTCGTGTGGGCTTGGGGCCACTTCGTAATACTCGTTCTTACCAACGGGCTTGCGCCACTTCGACAGATCGCGGTTCAATTTGATCTTACCCGCCGCCGTGATGGTATAGAGCATAGCTTCCTCCTTGGCTTTATTTTGGACCTCGCTTGATTCAGAGAGAGGGACTTCAAAAAAGTTTGCTTTAGGAGTGATTTCTGTATCGTTCATGTTTCTTCCCTCACTTTACTAATAGGGTTTTGTTGCCTTTTTGATTGACGATTTCCTGTTTACGTTAGGGTTACGTAGTTCTCTGGAGCTTACAGAAGTTTGCATCGATGCGGTCGATACTCGTCAAGCTCTGTTCTCAAGAGAGCCTTGACTATCTCCATTTCAGTGAATATCCTATAGAATGTTTCTTCTAGTCTCGCTGCCAGTTCCCGTAATGTCAGTTCTTCGTAATAATGGGCAAAGACAAGCCCTTGGTGATAGGCCGACAAGGTGCCAACTGCCTTTTGGACATCCCGCACAATGTCAACGGGATACTCCTCGGCCTCCATATCAAGCCCGCGAACCTCATGTGTAATGCTCACTCTCTCGAACTCGGATAGAAGTTTATATCGCTTCTTGTAAATACTCTCATCTCTCCATTTAGAGCGTATGGCGAAGATGACAGCTTGCACAATCCAGCCCATAACCTTTTTCTCCGACAGGTCGGCATGGAGCTTACTGTAGGCTTCGCAGCGATAGATAGACAAGAGTGCATCATGTACAGCGTCACCGCCTCTGTCCTGATACCGACTCTCGGCAATCAAGAGTAGATCGTCATAGACCGCTTCTAGGTGTCTATCGAAAAGGGTTTTTGTCATAGGTCACTTATGGTCTGGATTCACGACGACTCGCATAATGAATTTATCATCCTTCGTCAAGCCGCATGATACGCCACAGATAACTTTCCTCATCTCATCGAACTCCGGGATACTGACCACTACTTCACCGCCGCAACGATAGACGGCCATAGCTAGATAGACCTTGTACAGTTCCTCAGTTGACATCCCTTTCATTTCTTCCCTGTCCATATAGCCTCTTAATGTTTAATGTTTATGGTGCTCTATCTCATCGATCAAGAGGGAGATTAAAACTTGTGTCCGAACGAGTAACAACACAGTCCTATTATCGGTCGATGCATTGACAAGGTGTCCCGTATCCTGTAGCAGAGCCGACAGAGCCGTCTTAATATCTTGATAGATCATAATATCCTCATAGGTCATAATAGGGGTTTCGGAGTACTTCGCTATCGATAAAGTCAAAGTACGCGCTAAGTCCCTCGTGATGACTACGCAAAAAGGATACCTTTCCGCGTTGCTGTGTTCGCACGGCATGCAGATAGGCTCTGACTATGACAAACTCGGCGTTGTCATGACCCCATAGGTCATTCGGGTTTTTCATAGAAACTCCTTGTAACGGATCAAACAGAAGACTTTGCGTAATTTGCCTTGCTAAAAGATCCTTCGTTGACTCCATCCATTCATCCCTCGTCATCATAGTCCGCCTATCCATTGGCGCAATGTGTATGCACTTAGATACATGTGCCGGCACTTTGTAATAATACACGCATAGATCCGGCGAATGGTGAGGCGGTCTGTCTTCACGTACACGCTGCCGTTAATCGTGACATATTTATACATGATGCTCCTTTCGGTTATCGGCGTTAAGCATATCTGCCTGCTTTAACCAAGGGAACGGTAGAATTCAAAACAGGCGTCACAGTCACAGCCATAATGGTGGAGTCTGTCGTCGTCCGCGTCCCATCCCGGTATCTCATTGTGCTCTAGATCACAATTCTCTGGATCAGTGCATTGAAGCATTTGACCGTACCTTAACTTGATAACCCGTGTATTTTTCATGTTACCTCTCTTCTAGTATCTGGCCGAGTATCTCAATAAGCGTATCTTCAAACTCTCCGCGTGAATGCGCCTCATCTTCTAAAACGTAAGCCTGCCCCTTGGCCAGGGCTTCATGAAATGAGGGACAGACTTCGGAATAGGCACCATGCCTGTAGCGTAGTTCTAGCTTCCATCTATCTGCCGAGAGTCTTATGATCTGTAGTCCGTAGTGCATAGTTATACCTTTCATAGAGTGCGTTATCGCGATATGGTTAATCCGTACTGCGTCTCATATACCTTTCTTTTATCGCACGCCATGGAGTTCTCTGCATATCTATCTTGATAACGACGGCCCATTCATCATATAAGTGTCGATCAAGCTCTTCAAACATAATTCCCATTCTTCGATACACGGGAATTCTCCTATGGGTTGTCTCGGCATATCCCCAACGGTAGGCAAAGAGAAGTGACGTAACATAAAATAACTCGGCAAGTAGAGCCCGATGGTTAGGCATATTTATAGACAGTGCCAGCCTAGACAATTCAGCTGAATCGCTGTCAATAGGTCCCTTGTACCAGTCGAACTCCCCTGTAAGCATCCAGGGCTTACCGTAGGGGATGACTCGGCAATACCCTACAAGCTCAGGTCCGCTAAATAGACCCACATGTTTACTATGTTCGTCGTATCGGTCAGTCTCTAGTCTTTCTGGGTTGCCCGGTACCCAGGCAAGTTTCTCAACAAAGACATCGTGTCGCAAGCGCGCTGCCTGTCGGAGCTCTTCAGGAGAAGATAGGAGTTTTGACATCATAATATATTTCCTCTCTCATCTAGATAGCCCGCGTCTATCATGGTCTGAGCCAATCTGCGATAGTATCCTCTGACCCCATGATGCAAGCCGCGCTTAACACAATCCGCCATCGCCTCAAGTATTTCTTTCTCGTCCGCCTGTCCTGCCATAAAGCGGGCTTGAAAGCCCTCATCAAAGGCCATGTGTCACCTATTAAAATGTATAGTATTCGTTCTCTCTCCATTCCCTACGGATATGATTGAAGTACGCTCCAAGATCAGGGTTAGCATCTTCAATCGCTTTGTGCGAACCAGTACGCAGCTTATCAAGGAACTCTCGGCACACATGAAACGCTTGAATATCAGAGCTCAGAAGCAATCGGGGATTTTTAGAATCGTCTACTTCGTACTTATGATGAACGATGATGCGCATAGTATCTCCTTGGTTAAAGTATTACCAGAGCAATGCAACATAGATGACGGCCAGAACAACGTTAGTAACGAACAACAAGCCTACGACGAACAGTACACTTAATAAGATCCAGACCCTACACGGTATACTAGACATCATACCCCCTAGATAAAGGTCTTTTGTGGCGGAAATTGTTTATGGACAAGTCCCCAGGCTACTTGCATCACGATATCGCAATGGAGAACATGCGCCAGCTCTGGCGCCTGTTTTGTCTGATCTTCGCACGTTTCGCACTCTCCGAGAAAACCAAAGTTAGAGCGTAACTTGTAGTGCGTCAGATCATGCCAGATACGGCAGATGAGATTCTGTGTCTCGGTCAAGACTGGATGCGTATTATTTTCTAGAGAGATTTTCAACACGCCTTTGTCGATATCGTCAAACATTTCTTGTGGAGTCTCATAGGGTTGTCCGCCTACATACGTAACGATGACACCGTACTCACTCATCATGCTACGGGCCTTCATGCGTGCTACCTC
>Ga0224510_10000510_pt1 | contig 29429 bp, 12 predicted proteins | sample SF_May12_sed_USG_FD_170161 | JGI IMG/M metagenome (GOLD analysis project Ga0224510, IMG submission 170161) | Sediment microbial communities from San Francisco Bay, California, United States - SF_May12_sed_USGS_4_1 | ecosystem: Environmental > Aquatic > Marine > Sediment | place: USA: California... | reverse complement strand
CATGTCCACGATTACGCCGATGCGTGAACCGTGTGAGTAGCCACCGATCACGCCGGTAGTGCTAACTACAGTAAAGCGACGCAGAGAGATGTTTTCACCAATTTTGGAAATCAGCGCACGACGTGCTTCATCAACTGTCGCCGAACCACCGGAGATAGTCATGGTGTTCAGTTCGTCAATGCTGGTCGGTTTGCCGGCCAGGGTCGTAGCAACCACGCCGTTCACGAAGTTCTGGAAGTCTTCGCCTTTGGCAACGAAGTCAGTTTCAGAGTTGATTTCAAACATCACCGCCGTGCGCTTGTCGGCAGAGGTCAAAATAGCAACAACACCGTCCGCGGCTACGCGGTCAGCTTTCTTGTCGGCTTTGGCCATACCGGTTTTGCGCATGTGTTCAACTGCGGCTTCGATATCACCATTGGTTTCAACCAGTGCTTTTTTGCACTCCATCATGCCGGCGCCGGTTCTTTCGCGCAATTCTTTAACTAGGGCTGCTGAAATAGACATGGACTCGTCCTCGGTAAATTCTTTAAACAGTAAACTTAAAATACGACTGGAAAAAAGGGGGCATAGCCCCCTTTGATTCGCGAACTTGCGATTAAGCGTAGTCAAATACGCAAGCGCGATACAACTTATTCCTTGCCTTCAACTTCTACGAAGTCGTCCGCAGCGGCAGCGCCACCCATGGAAGAAGATGCACGACCATCAATGATCGCGTCAGCCGCTGCACTTACGTACAGGCGAATAGCGCGGATAGCGTCATCGTTACCAGGAATAACGTAGTCAATGCCCTTAGGATTGTTGTTGGTGTCAACCACGCCAACCACGGGAATACCCAGAGTCTTGGCTTCGGCAACGGCATTTTTCTCGTGACCTACGTCAACCACGAACAGCGCTTCTGGCATGCTGGTCATGTCTTTGATACCGCCGATGGAACGCTCCAGCTTGGCCATTTCACGACGCAGCATCAGCGCTTCTTTCTTGCCCAAGCGATCCAAGTGACCATCTTTTTCCATGGCTTCCAGGTCTTTCAGGCGCTTGATAGACTGCTTCACAGTCTTGAAGTTGGTCAGCATACCGCCCAACCAACGGTGATCAACGTAAGGCATGCCACAGCGAGTGGCTTCTTCACGGATCACTTCGTACGCAGCACGCTTGGTGCCCACGAACAGTACGTTGCCACGCTTGGCGGCTACGCTACCGATGAAATTCATCGCATCTTTGAACAGCGGCAGGGAGTTCTCAAGATTGATAATGTGGATCTTGTTACGGTCACCGAAGATGTACGGTGCCATTTTTGGATCCCAAAAACGGGTTTGGTGACCGAAATGAACGCCGGCCTCCAGCATTTGACGCATGGTTACATTTGACATACTTTACTCCTAAAGTTTGGGTTATGCCTCCACGCACCCCATAAACCAAACCTTTTCAGAGACTTAGCTCCAAGCAGGCACCCTGGCTGATGTGACGGCGCGTGTGTGTTTTGTGTTTGCTAAATTGCGCGCTGATTTATACCATAAACCCCCTTTAACAACAATCACTAAGCTCCCGTATTGCAGTTGGGTGGTGAAAATGCCGCCATACCCCGAAGTTAACCACAGGAAAACACACTCATCATGACCGTCTACATCAAAACCGCCGATGAGATCGAAAAAATGCGCGTCGCCGGCCGCCTGGCCGCCGAGGTGCTGGAAATGATCGTCCCTCACGTCGTCCCCGGCGTCACCACGGACGAGCTAGACCGTATTTGCCACGATTACATCGTCAACGTGCAGCAGGCGATACCCGCGCCACTTAACTACCGCGGATTCCCCAAATCCATCTGCACCTCGGTCAATCACCAGGTATGTCACGGCATCCCGTCTGACAAAAAGCTCAAGGCCGGCGACATCATCAACATCGATATCACCGTCATCAAGGACGGTTACCACGGCGACACCAGTAAAATGTTCATCATCGGAGGCAAAGGCAGCATCCTCGCCGAACGCATCTGCACCTGTGCCCGTGAAGCCATGTGGAAAGGCATCAATCTGGTCAAACCCGGTGCCCGCCTGGGCGACATCGGTCACGCCATCCAGCAGCACGTCGAGGCCCAGGGATTTTCCGTGGTTCGTGAGTATTGCGGTCACGGCATCGGCAAAAAATTCCACGAAGACCCCCAGGTGCTGCACTATGGCAAACCGGGCACCGGCATGGTGCTGGAAGAAGGCATGACCTTCACGATCGAACCCATGGTCAATGCCGGACGCCGCGAGGTAAAACTACTCAAGGACAACTGGACCGTCGTCACCAAGGATCACACGCTATCTGCCCAGTGGGAACACACTATTCTGGTCACAACCACTGGCGTGGAAGTTTTAACCCTGCGTAACGAGGAAAAATAGCCCGGTGAGCGCCGACGATTATGCCTGGCTGTTTGATTTTAATGCGTTCAGAGAAACACTGACGCAAGGCAAAAATCCGCTGCCCCTGTACAAAAATGCCTTGAAAACCTCTCGCGACACCCTGCGTTGCGAGTTTGAGGCAGGACGCCCCATCGAACAATTAATCTGGGGACGAGCTTGGCTGGTGGATGGACTGCTGCAGCTGGCATGGCCATCCTTTATTTCTGCTCAGGATCAAGCAAACACGGCGCTCATCGCTGTCGGCGGTTATGGCCGGGGAGAACTGCATCCGGCCTCTGACATTGATTTCATGATCCTGTTCCAGGAAGAAAACCCCGCGCTGCTGGAGGCTGCCGGGCATTTTGTCACTTTCCTATGGGACATCGGCCTGGAAGTCGGCCACAGCGTGCGCTCGCTGGCGGAATGCGTGGACATCGCCAACCAGGACATCACCGTCGTCACCAATCTAACTGAATCACGCTTGATTGCCGGCAGCGAAAAAATCTTCCGTCACCTGCGCATCATCATTGATCCCAAATACATCTGGCCCAGCCGACGTTTTTTTGAAGCCAAGTGGCAAGAGCAAATTGAACGCCACCAGCGCTTTCACGACACTGCCTACAACCTTGAGCCCAACATCAAAGAAGGCCCCGGCGGATTGCGCGACATCCAGATGATAGGCTGGGTAACCAAACGACATTTTGATGCGCAAAACCTGCACGACCTGGTTGTGCACCAATTTCTTACCGAAGACGAGTATCAACGACTCATCCAGGCACAAAATTTCCTTTGGCGCGTTCGGTTTGCGCTGCACATGCTTGCTGGCCGCAAAGAAGAACGACTGTTGTTTGACTATCAGCCACAGCTGGCAAAGCTGCTGCATTTTGAAGATGAAACCGCCCAGAGCGATCATCAGACCAGCGACATCTGGAACCGCGCTGCCGACGGCCATCGTTTGGGCGTTGAACTTTTCATGAAAAAGTACTACCGCACAATCATGGAGCTGCGCAGCCTGAACGAAATCCTGCTGCAACTCTATCAGGAAGTCCTGCTACACAAAGATGACTCAGAAATTCCGCAGTCACTTAATCGCCGTTTTCAAGTGCACAAAGGATTCATCGAAGTCGTCAACGATCAGGTTTTCCAGCGCTACCCCTTCGCGCTGTTTGAAATTTTTTTGCTGATGCAGCAGCACCCTGAAATTATCGGCATTCGCGCTGCCACCAGTCGTTTGTTGCGCAGCTGTGCGTTACGCATCAATACCAATTTCCGCCAGGACATTCGCTGCCGCACGCTGTTTATCGAAATCCTCAAACAGGAATTCGGCATCACCTCCGCGCTGCGCAATCTGGCGCGATACAACATTCTGGACAACTACATCCCTGCTTTCGCCAACATCCTTGGCCTGATGCAGTACGACCTGTATCACGTTTACACCGTTGATCAGCACACCCTGTTCGTATTGCGCAATCTGCGTCGTTTTTTCAAACAAAAATGTGCCCACGAGTTCCCGCTGGCATCCAAGGTTGCCAGCAGCATTCCCAAGCCTGAATTGCTCTATCTCGCCGGTTTATTCCATGACATCGCCAAAGGACGCGGCGGCGATCATTCAACATTGGGGGCCGCCGACGCACAGCAGTTTTGCCAGGACCACGGCCTGAGTAAATACGACGCCGAGCTGGTCGCGTGGCTGGTGCAAAATCATCTATTGATGTCAGCCGTTGCCCAGCATCGCGACATCAGCGATCCGGCCATCGTCAACGATTTTGCCAATTGCGTTGGCGACTTTAGCCGCCTTGACTACCTGTATCTGCTCACCGTCGCCGATATGCGCGGCACCAATCCGAAATTATGGAATAGCTGGAAAGATTCGCTGCTGATTGAACTGTATCAGCAAACCCGCCGCGCCTTGGCGCGCGGCCTGGAAAATCCAATCGATCGCGACGACCGCATTCGTGAGAGTCAGTCTGCCGCTCGCAAACAATTACAGCAGCAACACATCAATACCGATGCGATTGAACGCCTGTGGCAAACAGTCAATAGCGATTATTTTCTGCGCTACAACGTCGACGAAATTGTCTGGCACGCCACATTACTGCAACACGATGAAACTCAAAATCATCCACTGATAGCAACCCGCACCATGGGTGACAACGGCGTCAGCCAGGTATTTATTTATGCTCCGTGCAGCACCGATTTATTTGCCCGCGTCACAATCACCTTGCATCAATTGCGACTGAGCACACTTGAAGCACGCATCGTCACCAGCAATCGCGGTTACTCCCTCGATAGCTATAGCGTGCTGGATGAAAGCGGCGAACCAATCAATGATCCGCAACGCCTGGCCGATCTGGAAAAATCATTGGAAACCAATTTGCGAGCTGACCACCTGCCACTTCGGCCGCGCCGAGTCACCAACCGGCAAATTAAAAATTTCCCCGTACCCACCGAGGTCAGCTTCACCAGTGATCCGGCCAACAATCGCACCATCATGGAAGTCATCAGCAACGACCGCCCCGGTCTACTGGCCAGCATCGCCCAGGTGTTGGCACGTCTAAACATTCAATTACAAAATGCCAAAATTTCCACCTTTGGCGCCCAGGCAGAAGACGTGTTTTTCATCACCAACGACGAGCTGAAAGCGCTCGACGATGAAAAATTGCTGCAGCAACTCAAACAAGCCATCATTGATGTGCTAGACAACCACCAAAAGGAAAATTAAATGGCCATTTACGCCATTGGCGACGTGCAGGGTTGTTTTGCCTCGCTGCAACAATTGCTGGAAAAAATACGTTTTGATCCGACCGCTGATCAACTCTGGTTTACTGGCGACCTGGTCAATCGCGGCCCGCAATCGCTGGAAGTGCTGCGTCTGGTTAAGTCGTTTGGTGACAGCGCCATCACTGTACTGGGCAATCACGATCTGCACTTGTTAGCGGTGTCCGAAGGATTTTCCACCCTCAAACCGCTGGACACCCTCGATGATATTCTGCGCGCAGCTGATCGTGATGAGCTGCTGTATTGGCTGCGTCATCGACCACTGCTGCATCACAGTGTCGAACACAATAAAACCCTGGTACACGCTGGCCTGCCACCGATCTGGGATCTGACCACCGCCCAACAATGCGCCAGCGAAGTTGAGCAGGCTTTACGCGGCGAGCAATACCATGATTTTTTACGCCACATGTATGGCAACGAACCATCGCTATGGCAGACCGACCTCACTGGCCTGGAGCGACTCCGCTACATCACCAATGCCCTGACCCGGATGCGTTACTGCGATGCTGACGGCCGCCTGGAGCTGAAAAGTAAAATGGCACCGGGCAAACAACCTGCGGGCTTAATCCCTTGGTACGAAGTAACCCAGCGACGCAACCAAAACCTGAATATCGTGTTCGGCCACTGGTCTACTCACGGCGAGCATTTCATTCCCGGCATTTATGCGCTGGACACCGGCTGCCTCTGGGGAGGCAGTCTCACCGCGCTACGTGTGGACGGTGAAACCTACAGAACCCAGGTTAATTGCGCAGCACAACAACACCCCTGAGCCCCTCCCTCCGGACCGAGCCTCTGCGCGGATTTTGCGGTATAATCAGGCAAACACCGGCCTTTCAAGGGTTCCGGGCACGCATTTTGCGTTTTGCTAACAATCAGTCGACACGGTTTTGCCCATGGATACTCAAACCATCGCCAATAACATCGCCAAAACAGTTGAAGTTCCCGCCATGCTGGATCATCTGTCCGGGGACTATGATGCGACACGTTTTTCCGATTCGCTACGTCAGGCGTTGACCATGCGGGTATCCAGCGTTTTGCAAACCACCCTGGATACCAACGAATTAATCGAACTTTTCGCACAAACGATCAAACCCGCCATCCCTTTTGAAGGGCTGGTTTACGTCAATACCGAGCTCAATTTGTTTTTCCAAACCGGACATAGCGGCGAGTTCAACTCGACATACCGCCTGGTTGCGCACAACGAAAAGTTGGGTGAATTGCGCCTCAGTCGAAAGTGGGCTTTATCCAGCGAAGAAATCCAGATTTTTGAATACTTGCTGTGCACCCTGATTTACCCCCTGCGCAACTCCCTGCGCTACCACCAGGCACTGATGGCCTCGCTCAGAGACCCATTGACCAACGCTTACAACCGTTCCACATTCGATGAATCACTACAGCGCGAAATCAGTTTGTCTCGCCGCTACGACCGTCCATTGGCGCTGATCATGCTGGACATCGACCACTTCAAAGCCATCAATGACAGTCTGGGTCACGCAAACGGTGACTGCGCCATTCGCGCCCTGGCTGAACAAACTGCCCACGTCATTCGCAGCACCGATATTTTATTCCGCTATGGTGGCGAGGAATTTGTCATTTTGCTCAACAACACCGATATGCATGGCGCCAGTCTGCTGGCCGAGCGTATCCGCACGAGCATTGAAGAACTGCGTTGCGTATGCCACCAAGGCAATCCACTGCGCATGACCGTCAGCCTCGGCGTTGCCGAACTGGGCATCGATGACAACGGCAACAGCTTCTTCGACCGCGCCGATCGAGCATTGTATCTGGCGAAAAAATCCGGCCGTAATTGCGTGCGCTCGCTGAAAAGCTGATCAACTTCCGCCACGACTGCGCGCAAAATCGCTTTATCCTGTGACATTGTGCCGCCAAAAGCATAAAATCGTCGTCTTTATCACTAGTTAAGCATGACAATGAAGCATACTGCCCTGGCTCCCGAACAACTGTACCGCCACTGCGACCCCGCCACGCTGGGATTTGCCACCACCGACGACATTCAACCACTCGACGCCATCGGTCAGGAGCGTGCCAGCCGCGCTATCGAGTTCGGTGTAGGTATGCCGCACAAGGGGTTCAACCTGTATGTTTCCGGTCCCAGCAACGCCGGCAAACACACCTTCGTGCGCCAAATGCTGAAACAGCAACAAGCCGTGGACAATCGCGCTGTTTACGACTGGTGCTATCTGCATAATTTTGCCAAACCCAGCGAACCGCGCCTGCTTAAACTGCCTGCGGGCCTAGGTCATTCGCTCAAACTCGATCTGGAAAAATGCGTACTCGAACTGCTGGACAGCATCCCCGGCGCGTTCGAAGACGAAATGTACCAGGAACAAATCAGCGAAATCGAACAAGAACTGATTTCACAGCGCGACGGCGCACTCAGCGAATTGCGCCAGGAAGCGCAAAAAGATCAAATCGACCTGATCCGCACACCGCGCGGCTACGATTTCGTACCCTTGGTGAACAACAAAATTCTTGATCAGGCCACCTACGATTCATTACCCGAAACCCAGCGCATTCACATCGCCCAACGCATCGACGAACTCGGCGATGCGCTGCAAACACTGATGGAACAAATTCCCCGCTGGCAGCGTGAAGCCCGCGAAAAAGTGCGCGGAATTAACGAAAGTCTGACATTCAACGCCATTCGCTACCTGTTTGACGAAATGCGCGCCAAATACCAGGACTACCAGACCATCGTTGAGCAGTTGAACAAAATCGAAGAAGACATCATCGAGAACAGCGAAGCCTTCCGCGACCCGGAAGCGCCCGTGGTAAAAACCCCTGCCAAGCTGCACGAAGATGCCTTCCTGCGCCGTTATCTGGTCAACGTCATCGTCGAACACGAACGCCACGCGCCCGTGCCGTTGGTGTACGAGGTCAACCCCACTCACGACAACCTGATCGGCAAAATTGAATATCAGGCAGAAACCGGTTCGGTCTACACCGACTACAGCCTGATCCGCAGCGGTGCATTGCATCAGGCCAATGGCGGCTATTTGGTGCTTGATGCGCACAAGGTCTCCAATCAGCCGCAAGCCTGGGAAGCGCTCAAACGCTGCCTGGCCTCGCGCCAGATCCGCATCGACATGGAGCAAGCTGCCCACACCATGTCGCTGGAACCTGAACCCATGCCGCTGGATGTCAAAGTCGTGCTGCTGGGCGATCGCATGACCTACTACGTGCTCAGCGAATACGACCCTGATTTCTCCAACCTGTTCAAGGTCAATGCCGACTTTGAAGATGACGTAGAGCGCAATCAGCTCAACGAAAAACAACTGGCCAGCCTATTGGCCAGCCAGTGCAAGCATCACAAACTCAAACCACTGGAAGTCGACGGCGTTGCCCGCGTCATCGAACACGCCTCACGCCTAGTCGAAGACAATGAACGCCTGTCCACCCATATGGGCGAACTCAGCGACCTGCTGGCCGAAGCCAACTACTGGGCCCGCCAGGAAAACGCCAAGGTCATCAGTCGCGCCCATGTGCAACGCGCCATCGACGAAAACGTGTTCCGCCATGCCCGCGCCAAAACCCGTTTTCAGCAATCCATTTTGCGCGGTGACACCGTCATCAGCACCACTGGCAGCAAAATCGCCCAGGTCAACGGCCTGACCGTGATCACTTTTGGCAATTCCAGCTTTGGCAATCCCTCACGCATTACCGCCACGGCCCGCCCCGGTGAAAACAAAGTCATCGACATTGAACACGAAGCCGAACTGGGTGGCGACATCCACACCAAGGGCGTGCTGATCATGAGCCACTACCTGGGCAGCCGCTACGCACGCCAGCGCACCCTGTCGCTCTCAGCCAGCGTGGTGTTCGAACAGTCCTACGGCGAAGTCGACGGCGACAGTGCCTCCATGGCCGAACTGTGCGCGCTGCTGTCTGCCATCACCAAGTTACCCATCGATCAACAACTGGCCATCACCGGCTCCATTGACCAGCACGGTAACAGCCAGGCCATTGGCGGCGTCAACGAAAAAATCGAAGGCTTCTTCGACATCTGCCAGGCGCGTGGCCTGACCGGTCAGCAGGGCGTCATCATCCCCACCGCCAACGTCAGCAACCTCATGCTGCGCATGGACGTGGTCGATGCCGTACGCCAGGGGAAATTCCACATCCATGCCATTGACCATCTCGATCAAGCCATGGAACTGCTCTTCGGCCTGCCCGCTGGTACCCTGGACGAACAAGGCAACTTTACCGAAGGCAGCATCAACTTCCGGGTCGAACGCGCCCTGCTGGAGATGGCAGAATTGATTCATGGCCAGCACGACCACGACGAAAGTGAAAAAACCTAACCATAGATGGTTGTTTTTTAATCCACAAAATTCAAGGATGATTCTCATTTTGCCGACATGCAGCTAGTTGTAAAGCATGATCGATAAGATGAGGATATCTGCGTGAAGGTCAATCAACCTGTCACTGGCCGGGAGAACGACTATCCCGACTATAAAATCATCGTGTCCACCACAGACCCACACGGCACGATAACTTACATCAACCAGGATTTCACCGACATCAGCGGCTTCAGCAAGGAGGAGGCTGTCGGCCAGGCCCATAACCTGGTGCGCCATCCCGACATGCCTGCCGCTGCATTCGAAGATTTATGGTCCACGCTCAAATCCGATCGTTCATGGCTGGGCATCGTTAACAACCGCGCAAAAAATGGTGACCACTACTGGGTTGAGGCTTTCGTTTCACCGGTTATGGAAAACGGCAAACTGTCCGGCTACCAATCCGTCCGCTACAAACCTAGTCGCGCCATTGTTCACCGCGCTGATGCTCTCTACAAAAAGATCAATGCCGGCAAGGTTGGTAAACGCACCTTCAAAAGCATCGGTTTCGCCGACAAAATTTTAATTGCCACCATCGGCTGCCTGGCCCCCACCCTGTTGGGCTTCAAACTGGCCGACCTGGGCATGATTCCCGGCTACCTCGCCTGGAGCGGTGCGGTGTTTTCCATCGCCATGGCCTTTATTCTGACCCACTGGATAGCCAAGCCTCTGCGGCAACTGGCCAAAGAATGCGAAGAGGTATACCACAACCCCATCACCAATCTGGTCATCGGTGGCAGTTGTGACGAAATCGGCCAAATTCGCACCACCATGGAAATGTACGCCGCCAAACTGCGCACCATCAAAGGCCGCGCCTGCGAAGCCAGCGCTGAACTGCAAACCACCTCCTCTGAGCTGGCCAGTGCCACCGAGGAAACCAACCAAAGCCTTAACCATCAGCGTGGCGAAATCGACCGCCTGGCTGCCGCCATCGAGGAAATGAGCGCCAGCATCAGTGAGGTGGCGCAAAACACCAATGCCGCCGCAAACTCCGCGCGCAATGCCCGTGAAGCCACTGACAATATTCACGACGTAGCCAGCAACACCCTACAAGGCATTCATCAACTGCAATCCGAAGTCGGCCAAGTAGCTGGCGTCATCAACAGCCTGGCCGAAGAAAGCAACAACATCGGCCACGTGCTGGACGTCATTCGCGGCATCGCCGACCAGACCAATCTGCTGGCGCTCAATGCCGCCATCGAAGCCGCACGTGCAGGCGAGGCTGGACGCGGTTTTGCGGTGGTTGCCGATGAAGTCCGTTCGCTGGCCACCCGCACCACCGAATCGACCGAAGAAATCAACCGCATGATCGAAAGCCTGCAGAAAAAGGCTCACTCAGCGGTGAACGCCATGGCTGGCGCCGAAAAACGGGCCACTGACGGTGTGACCCAGGTCAACACCACCGCAGAATTGCTCAACAACATCGCCAAATCGGTCAACACCATCAGCGACATGAGTATCCAAATCGCGGCAGCCTCCGAGGAACAGAGCGCCACCTCCAAGGAAATCAGCGAAAATATCAACGCCATCAGCCGCGAAGTGGAAAATGCCGCCGCCCAGGCCGAGCAGACCTCGGTCTCCAGTCGCAGCCTCAATCGCATGGCCATCAACCTGCAAAGCGTGGTGCGACAGATCGATCTCTAACAGATCAGCCGCAGCACGGTTTGGCCGATCGGCCTACTCCTGAGCGCGCAGACCTGTTAGAATGGCCGGGCTTTGGAACATTTCGCGTACTGCGCGGTCTACAGAGTAACTTTGGGGGCGACCTGGCTTCGACGTGGGTAGCAAAACCTGGGGTGCATGCCGAGGTGTGGTGACCTCGTAAAACACGCTACAAAATTATAGTTGCCAACGACGACAACTACGCTCTAGCTGCTTAATAACCAGCTCTGAGCCCTCGGCCTGATGTGTGTTTGTGCGCTCAGTTTACCGGGGTCGACTCACACAAACTCGCGCTGAAATATGTCTAGGGTGGATGCGCTAAAACTTTACTGGACTCGCCGATAGTTTTCCCTGCCCGTTGGGTAGCTGCCGGCTAAATTAATAAACTGGATAAGCATGTAGAGCTACAGGCGGAGTGCTTACGGACGCGGGTTCGATTCCCGCCGCCTCCACCAAACAACATATCAAAGCCGTCCTATGACGGCTTTTTTATTAGCTAGATAACAGCAAACACCGGAAGGACTATCAACCGCAATGCATGTGCCTAATCTTCAAACAGCATTGAAGCAAACAGCGACAGCATACCTGCGCCATCATTGAGACCACTGGGATCGGCAACATCGTCCGTTTGTGGCAACACGCTGTTGTCGGTCGGGCCCGCCCAGATGGGGCTCAATCGACCGAGTCCACCTTCAGCAAGCAAATCCGCAATAACGTCGAATGCTGATTCCGGTGTTGCCAAACGCGTCCACAATGCACTGCTGTTATTCGGGCCCGTGGGTACCGCAACCCCCAGTTTGTGCGCCATCAATTGCTGGCGGAAATTCGCAATACTGCTGGAATAACCGTTGGCAAGATTGCGGTCGAAGGCAGCGATGTCGACACCGCCATCGAAGGTCATGCCGCGACGCCGCAAGTGGCTGGTGCCATTGAGACACCACACATCATCAACGATGACCGTGGTGGTCCGAATCGCGGTTGGCCGTCCCGGAAAACTGATCGGATGAAACGCGGCAATACGTGTTAAATCTTGCGCTATCAGTGACTGCAATGCCTGTTTGCGATGCGCCAGCGAGGCACGCGCCCAGCTGGGTTTTTCGCGGGAAAAATCGGGTTCACGCGGCAAACAGATCATCACTTTCAGTCGTGTATTGTTTTGCATACGTTGACGAATGAGGTCGACCAAATCAGGAATACCGGTGTCACCTGGATACGCGGTCTTCGCGAACGCCGGACCTTCAATGTAGATAAATTCGCGCGCCTGACTTATGGCTCGGCGCAACGACCAAAGCGCATCACGCTGACCGTACTTGGCCGTTACCATTTCACGCTGCAAACGACGACGCAACTTGGCCTCCGCTGGCACGCTAATGGTCGGTGGAGCAACTCCCAAAGCACTCGCTAAGTTATTCACCGCCCCCTGGATAGTGTCACCCGGCTGAGGAATTGGAATCGCGCTCACCCCTAATTCCGGGGTATCACAAAATGGCGCAACCGTTTCCAGCATGACAGCACTGACATTTCCCGTCACATCGGCTGCGGGATCGTCCCAGTTAGTGCCCGCGCTAGCAATCATCCACCCTGGCGTGACGCCTCCACCCACCGCTGGCAACGGCAAAATCGGCTGCGCGCGCTTCAGCGCGTGAAATGCCAGATCAAAAGCGAGTTGACCATCAACCCGCACCCCGCTGGCGTGAATATCCGTTGCGGTGGGGTTCCCGGGGTTGGCCAAATCTGGGCGAGAACTTCGACTTTCCCACTGCCAGCGCGCTCCGCTGACAACCGCATTCCAGGCCAACACTTGCCCGGCCGGTGCCTGACCGATGGCCAGAATCGTTTCGAAACGCGCCTGCGTAGGCAGACGCGGCCCGCGACGAGGAGTCTCTTCACTGGCCAGGCGACGCACTAGATCGACGATCGATGCGGGTGCGGGTCCTGCCGCTGGCGGAGGACTGGGAATATCAAACAGTTTGCTTGGACCTATGGCCATCATGCCCAAACTGTTAAGCAAACCTGTCATCGCAGGTGTCGCGAGTAATGCGCTGCCGCCAAACGGCACCAGATTGGCCGCGAAAGTTTGGGTGGTATTGGATACTGGCAGGCGAACTAGGGAATGAATGCGACGTTGTCCGGTGCGGCTAACCACCACCATGTCCACCTCGATCGTCGCCGGATTAGGCAACGGATCCATGGGCTGGAGATTATACGGATTGACCAACAGCAACGTGGTGGGCTGACCGGTCTGGGCGATGCCGGCATCACCGTTGCCGCGCACAAACGAAGGCTGCTCCGCAATAGCCGCAATTTCTTGAAACCGGCGTGGATAGGCGCGGACAAACGTACCGTTTGGCACCGCATTGGCGGCCACGGTCAATACGACGTCCAAATTGGCATTAGGTCCATCACCTGGGGCACGAAATGCTGCCGTCAAGCCTGCGGTAACGTCCCCCGCCAGTGCCAGTCCGGGATTAGGCGTTGGAAAAATGGGCCAGTGCCCCGCAGCACCCGTCATCGGCGGAACGGCTACACTAGTATCCAGTGCCGGGGAAACCGCCAAAGCAAACACATTGGGACCCGCCGGAGGCGCAATTTGCCCAGCAGTGGCCAACACGTCCACACCATCAACAAGAAATGTGAAATTCGGAACCGCAGGACGCACAACCGGCAGCGCAAAATCCGGTACGGTGCCATCATCACCGAGAACACCAGCCACGGTCGAGTCACTGCGGTTACCCAACAGATGCCAGTCCAAATCCACCGCCATAACCCGCAAAAACTGGTGCGCCACCCCCGCAGGTGCCGGCGGAACAAGATTGGCCGTATTCATGGTTTGATTGACAGCCCAGCCCCAGCGCAGCGGGCGAGTGGTGTCGGCACCGTTGTCGCTATTCGAACGCCCTACTCGCTGGCCTGCGGCAAGATTCACCACCCCCCCATCAGCAACCGGCGCAATCTCAGCACCAGCACCATCAACCACTTTCAGACGCGCCAGCGGCCGCGTCGACACATATCCCCAACCGTGGGGATCAATCACGTGACAACGCGTTGCCGCTGCCGATAAGGCAATGATCGGCGTCAACCCACCGGCACTGTTCAGTGCGGGCATCGGCTGAATACCAAAATTCAGCGCGGGAAAGGCACCGATCAAATCCGCAAACATCGACGCAACCGCCAACGGGTCAATGATTAGTCCACGGTTATCGTGGAAGGTCACGGTGGCATTGCCTCCGGGCAATGTCAGTGGCACCGGGTCACCCGCCATGTACCAGTCGACCACCGGATTAGCCGGAATAGTGATGCCCTGAATAACCATCGCGTGGGGCACGGGACGCGCCAGATTGCCTCCGTCGAGACGACCAGCCACCAACTGCTCCAGCCGCCGCGCGGCCTCGGGATGCAGCCGCAACACGGCTACTGGACCGGCAATGGGATTGCCGTCAGGCTGGCTCCAGAAAGTGGGACTAGCCTCGAACGAACGTATACCGCGAAACGGCGCGCTCACCGAATTCAACACCAACGTCATCGCATTGGCATTGTAGGCACCCGGTGCACCAACAGACCACGCGGAACTGAGATTGGGCAAAGTCAAACCCAACGGATCGAGCCCCTTCGCCTGCAGTTGGTTGGTAACGTCGGCGGGAGTCAAGACAGTTTGGGGCGGAATAATAGCAACCATGAATTGATTCCTTAAGAGAGCGTTGTTTGATAGCTTGCGCTGTTGCCATCCGGGCCGGTGAGCTTCAGCGTCACCCGGCAACGAGACCAGCGCAAGGCCAACGTGACTCGGGTCAACTGGCTATTCACCACCGATCTGCGCACAGGAATGTTTTCCGCTGCCGAGAACAAACTACCGCCAGGCAACGGTGCCAAATTGTACAAACTGTGATTAACGGTGACTGGCGACAGGTAGAAGGTGAACCCACCGAAGAACCACGGGAACAGCACGATACCGCGACGCACACTCACCTGCAGCGTATACGTTACCGGCGGTGGCACAACAGGCACACTGGTATCAAAACGCAACAGGTGACCAAGCGCGCCCATCTTGGTAGTGATCACGTTGCTGATATCAGGCGACACAATCAACGAGCCCGTACCTACATCCAATAATTTTTCAGTAGCACGTCCCAGCGGATCAGTGAGAAACACACGAATTTTCAGCGCGCAGTCAACTGCCGTACGCTTGATCAACACATTCAGCTGCGTATCCACAGGTGTTGCTCCCGATTCGCTCCAAAGACCAGAATCGCTCGGTGCCGGCGGCGTGGTACTAACATCGCTCAAGGTATTGTCATCACCGGGTGCGGGAAAACTATAAAGCGACGTCGTTTGACCAAGTGCGTCAATCTGCATCACATCAACCTTCAAGCGATGCGGCCCCAGTGGCGTTACCACAATCGGTGCCAAGGTCACCAATTTCGCCAACACATCGGCCGGCGAACCACCGGGCCAGCTAACCTCAATCTCCGATAGCGACGGCGGCGATGCCGGTGGAACAATCACCTCACGTACGGCGCTGGGCTGCGAACGTCCGGGATACAATCCCCGACTGAGATCCTCAGCCCCCCAGTTGACGGCACGATAAAACACTCGCTTCCACGAGCCTTCAACCGCATCAAGTCCTTCGACGCGGCGCATACTGACATCGACGGCGTCAGCCGCTACCGTCCAGGTGGCATCTGAACTGCTCACACTGGCAATCGGTGCGCCCATAGTGTCCAACTCCAGTGCAGCTTCAGCCACACGCACTCGGTAGATATCAGTCCGACTAACACTGGATGCAGGCTTGGAGCGTATCTTCAGCTTGGCCTGGTAGGTCATACTACCGCTGTCCAGCACGCGCGCCACTTCCAGATCGGGGGCATGTGGCTGGGAAATCTGTGGCGCAGCGTAACCAATAAATCGTTTGCCGAGATTGGGTTCACCCAGCGCCGGCCAGGGTGACTCTACCTGCCCTGCGCTCGTGCCAAGAATAACGTACATGTGAATGTCTTTGGTGCCGCGCGGCAAACGAATGTTGGTGCTCAATCCAGAAATCGCTGTCTCGTTGAGACGGGTGAACGATCGCCGCGAGGGATGCGTAGCAAACTTGGCGCGCAGTGCGGCCAAACGCTGAGACAGGGTTTGATCATACGGCGGATCTCCCATGCCATTGTCGGCGCGAAACTTGGTTTCGGTGGTGGTGTAAATGTAATAGCCAGTGGAACCCGACGTCGCACTCCATGCCAACTGCGCATGATGCTCGCCTCGCGCGTCTGGCATGCTGGTCAGCAACACATTTTCGTGTTCGATAACCATAACCGGCGGCCGAGGGTCCGATGCGGAAGTTACCAGCGGTTGACTGGACCATTGACCATGACGCTGCGGCATGCGCATTTCCTGACCGCGAGCCCATAGCGCCAGACCGATGTGACCACTGGTATTGAAGTTCAAACTAAAGCCAGGAATGGTAATCCGATAGCGGCGCACACCCGGCGTGGCCGACGCTGACGCCTGCAAGGTTTTGCCATCAATCGACACGTACTGAATAGTACCACTGTCAGGAATGCCGACCGCATTGCTGTTGAACACGATTTTGAACGGTACCCCCGCACCGCCCGCCAGCGACATGCGCAGGCCGGCCGGAACCGCCAGACTCGGCGGCGGATCATTGCGCTTGGCCTGAGGATACATACGCCCGACAATTTCAAACTGCTTGAGCGAGCGCGCTTCCCAATTCCACGACAATTCGATAATCAGCGTGCCCGCAGTAATGCCGCCAGCACTGGTAGCCCCCGTGTCCAGTCGAGCAGACAGCAGAGAGACTCGCTGGGCATCCGGCTCGCCTATGGTATGTGTGATTGTGCTCCAAGCGCTCCACATTCCAAACAAATTTTGGTGAGCTAAGCCGTAGAGCACAGTGTTTGGATTGGGAATACTTGCAATAGAATACCCATCATCCAGCGCACCCAGACGAGCAGTGGCTTGCTCTTGTTCAAAGCTGGTGGTCGCACTGATGGGCTGCAACGCAACATCGTCCGGCCGGGGGTTCATCAATGGCTGAGTGCCACTGGCCGGATTTACTCCGGCGCGGGCAAACGCATAGCTGGCCACCCGAAACGGCAAAGCATCGCAAATCTTATCCCAGCCCACGCGGGCAATACCCATCCACGGCTGATCAACAACATCAGGCGCACGATGACCATCGGTGGCCACAGTCAAGTTACTCGGAAGCGGTGGCGGCAAAGCCAGTGAGGGTGCGAGCAGTATCGCGGCGTATTCCTGCGGCTGACCTTTGCCACTGATTCCACCCTCGTAGCGCGCAGTCACCATGAAATCGAAGTCGCAACGATTGGGATTGTTGAACAACGATATTTTGCCAAAGTGCATCGATTCAATATCGTAATCGGCATACGCCGTACCAAAACCCGACACCAATGATGCCAAGGTATCGGTGCACGCCCCCAGCATCAGCGTCTGCAACGGACTGTATTTGGCAGAAGCAGGATTGCTACCCCCTCCCGCATCCTGCATCACTTTGCTCGTTTCTACCTTCCACTGCTGCTTAGGCACATGATTGACAATCATGCTTTTCAAATCAGGCAGCATGCGCTTCTGCATCAGTTCGATCATGAGCTGGTCATCGGCCAATTGCCACGGCGGCGCGGGATAGCCCGGTGCCATTTCTGACTGCCAACCATAAAACGGCGCGCCACGCAGAAAACGCTGGCGTGCAGCCAGCACCGGGCTGGTCAAGGCATTGGCAAAGCCCTGCTTAGCATCAAGGTCATAAACGCCCGCCCATTGTTCTTGATCAACTGGCAAGCCAACGTGCTCCAGCAAAGTCCAACCCGGAGCGTCAGCGGCGTGATATTCGTTACCCACCAAATCGATGAGATTGGAGTTGCTGGTAAATACCAGGCACTGAATAGCTGCTCCGGTAAGCCGCACCTCGCGGGTTCCCACAGACAACGAAACCATGTCCACCAGGGGCGATGCCAAGGGAGCGCCGGAATACGCCAGCACCGATCCCGGTGCCGATGACTGGAATGTGGCCCGAATCCCAGCCTGCGGCTTTTCCCATACAGCAACGCGATAAAGCAACATATTGCCTAATTCATAGCTAAGCGGTTGCTCAGTCTCCATCGGCATGGACGGCCGTATCCATACTTTGAACGGCTCCGTGGGATAACCCATCAACGGATCCAATACCCAGCGCAACTGAATCACGCGCGTGTTGGGCAGCTTGCGCTGCATGGCAATTTCCTTGGCCGAGGGAACACTTTTGGAAATGTTCTGGCGATAAACCTTGTCCCAGTCAACCATACCACCCATCAACAGGAAACGATTTGGATCCACAATTCGCGGTTGCATCGCTCTATTCCTTTCCTACGCTTCTTCCCAGGGTGCACGATTGAAGGTGATATCAACCACTGGGTGACGATCTTCACTGACATTAATCGGCTGACCTATGGCCCTGGCTACCAGATCTATAGTCAGTGTTTTTCCACGACTGTTGTTGGCCAAAATAATCAATGCCCCCTGCCCGCCTGGTGCTCGCAACAAACCATTGGGCGCGATAATGCTCGAGGTTTCTTCCAGAAGCAGCCACTCTGTCTCCGCCAACACCCAACGATCGGCAGGCACCGGACCACTGTTATCAGTAACTTTGGTTGGGTAACCGCGACTGCGCCACAACGGCTCAACTGCACTCAGCCATACCGCCGCCGGTTGCGGTGGATTGTTGCCTACCTGCTCCCAATAAACGACCACGCGAGTGCTGCCGGTTCCAGTGACATCCAAGCCAGAATCGCGTAACTGGTGATCCAGCTCAGCCCCCTGGGGCTGACGTCCTGCGAAGTAGGTGCGAATGTTATTCATACCACCCGCCGTCACAAACCGTGCACCAGGTTTGACTGCTTGCAGCGAAGCCGCCAGATCACTCAAGTGAGTAAAGGCACCGGTAGTAAAGTGCTGACGGAAAACACGCTCGCCGCTGGCGTTTTCTGGAGCGCCAATATCGACCATTTCGATATCCAGGATGTAACCCATGAATGGTTTGAGCAAAATCGGAATTTTCACTTCACTGTGCCGTATCCGTTCTTCATCAATGGGAATACAGGAGCCCTGCAATACTTCGCTAACCGCCTCTTCCCAAGGCGAAAGTATCGCAGCCTTGAGCGGATGCAAATTAGTACCGGTAATGGGATAAGGCATCTGCGCCCCGGGTGACGATGTGGGATGCTGCGCAGAAGCCGCCTGCAAACGAATACGCAGTTCCTTGCCGTAGGCTTCATATAGCTTATCAACATCGTGCGTGTTGAAAATAATGCGCAGCGGATCCTGATAAAACACATGATCCTCGTCATCACTAGGCAAACTGCACAACAACCAAGGCGTCAACGACTTGGGCGCGTTGGCATCGGTCTTAAACCAGAATGTCTGCGTATCGATGCCACTATTGCCATCTTTCTGCCGCTCACCACTCCAACTGACTTGCAGTTTATACAGCGAATTTGGATACAACAGCGCATTTTGTGAACTGGCCGGGCCCAGCATTTGGGTAATAACTTCGCGCTCATGCTTGATCTGACTTTCGTCCCACTCTTGCCGTTTGACTTCACTACCGCGTGTCGCTTCAACAGCCGCAAGATAATAATCAGGATTCAACTGTAGACCTGTTTGATTTTCCAATTTGGAAGTGGAATTACCGGGGATAACTCCCAACTCGACGCGATCGGCATCCAACTGTTTGCCAACATTGACCAGCACGGGTAACCAGCCAGCCAGATGTTGCCAGCTGAGCAGCTCGGCAATGTCATCCGCCCAAGGACCGCCGGCGTCTATCCAGCGACTGGGCAATACTGCCGGAGGCACAATATCCGCTGTGGACAACTTGATCAAATCAAGCTCTCCTCCACCGGGCTTCAATATCTGCACACACATCCGCTTCGCCGCCAATACATCCCGGCGAACAAACAACAACAGATGCAGTTCAGCAAAACCACCAGTATGCAACACCACCACATTATCAAGCGGGCCGTGAGTGACGTTGGATTTTTTCAGTTGCTCATTCACCCATTCCGCTTTAGACGGATCACCAATCACAATCGGCTTGCCATTATCCAGCATGGGAGCTTGCAGCAATTTGACCGGGCAAAGCCTGTTTGGCGTGGTCGCTGCCCGCCGACCACTGCTGGTACTGGTATCCAACATGGCGGTCGGTGAAAAGGTTTTCGCCAACTGAACATTACTCAGAGATTCGGAATATTCCAGACGCTGATGCAGTTCGCTGACCTGCAGCGGAACAGCATCAACATACTGACGCGCACTTTGCAGCGAGACTTCCGCTTTGGCAAACAAGCGCTCGGTAATGCGCCAAGGCTGACGGTCATCACGCGCCCCAAGGAAGGTGGATAGCGGATCACTGCGACTGACGAAAAAATCCTGTTTGCTCATAGTCAAGCTCACCGGTCCACGTCCACCCACCGCAATCAGTGGTGCAGCTTCTGTGGCAAGCGCACTTAGCTTGCTAACTTCTCCCCCTGCCTTGCGATAACAAATGCCCACACCCGGCAAAACCAGTGCGGGGAATATACCGCGCATGGTGTCGACTTTTGGATCTCCCGTCCGCCAGCGTTCGGTCACCAGCAACTGAGTATCCGGTTGACCGGAGCGACGACTATCTTCGGGATCGGGCCAGGCTGTACCCTCCAGATCCCAGCCAATCACTGAGAACCCGGGTTTTTCATAGCGGAAGGTCCACAGCACCGGCGCGGCGGGCGCGGCGTCATCACAGGTTTGGCCCCAATGCTCTTCAACCGAATCGACCAGCGAAAGACTCTTCTCGATGGCCTTGCTTGCTGCGACGGGCTCCCAAGTGAACAGCGCCAGCTGCGCAACTGGATTATCGCCAGTCGCATTATTTACCGTCCACCACGTAATGGGAACCGTCGTACCTATTACCGCATCTCCTCCTGGTGAAACACGCTGCAGTGTGATGCTACCAATAGTGTATTTGTATTTTTCACTGCCACGAGCAACGAAACCATCCACTGGCACACCCGGTGCGGCATTGATAGCAGTACCCAGCAAGCTAAGTCCAGACTCAACGCCAGGGGCGACGTTCATAGCAACAACCGGAATGGAATCGATAGGGACAATTAACAAATTAGGATCGTTAAACGACGGTTGCGCATCGGCTTGCAACGCATTGCCCAGTGATCCATCAATGGGACGATCCACACCGCTGCCCTGCAACAACGCGGGCGAACGACTCTTGATGAATGTGCTTTGCACCAAAGCAGGAATGGCAGGCTTGCCTGGATCACTTTGGATGGTGATGTCCACGCAGCCTTCTACTGAGAAGAACAGGAACTCCACCCGACCACACGCTTTGCCATGCAGATAAGCTTTCAGACCACCACTCGCCTGCTCTGCGACAATGACCGTCAGTTCAGCATAGGCGCCAATGGAAATAATAAAGAGTCGTAGCTCACCATTGACAGTCAGCAGACCACCTAGCAGGAACGGATCGAAACCAATGACCGCATCCACACCACCGCCGATGCGCAGATATAGACCCGCATCGACATTACCCCAGACAAAACTGGCACCCGCCCCCAAGCCAATGGCAAATCCTTTGATTTCAGGCAAGGTTTTATAAGCGGGCAAACCATCACCCTTGAACATCAAGTAACCGGTACCCTTCACCAACCCGAGCACATTCACTTCGATGGGTTTGCCGTCAGCAATGTCGCCGCGTTTTCCCAGATAGATGTGCCACTTTTTACTGTTGGGCGGATAAGGGAAGAAAGCCTCCACCGGAATGCGAATGGTAATGAAGTGCTCGATATCCCACTCCACCAAAATCCCAATAAGGAAATGCTCTGGCGTGATTTCGATAACCGCCAAAATTCCGCCTGATGTTCCCAGCGCGTCCACACTCGGCGGTGGTGTCAGCAAGCGCGCGTTCATCATGATCAGCAGGCGTGGGCCAGGCAATTCCAGCAACAACGTACCATCCAGATTAAGGATGACACCGCCTTCCATCGTGCCAATCAGTATCCCCAAACCAAACGACCAACGATCGATATGGGGTACCCACAAATCGATGCCATTGTTGCTGAGCAGATGCGGCTGACCATCTGCTGCCTGCAACCACTCCAATGTTGGTACAGAGGCACCAGCACCGATGGTACTGTTGCGCTCATAGTGCATACCGAAGATGCCACGGAAACCAAAAATACCCAAACCGGTGCTGCCCAATGGAATACCAGCAGGCAGCACAACAGCGATGCCAACATAAATGCCCGTTGCCGGACCGCCATCCTCAGGGGGAATCTGCGCAATTTCCAACGCGGCAGAAATACGCAAATTCAGCGAGACCAAGGTCAAATCAATCTGACCACCAATGGTCGCCGTATTATTGGCCTTGGTACCAATATTTAGGTAACCAGAACCGCGTACCGCACCAGGAATGTTAATACTGGCAGCAAGCGCGGTTAACTCCGGCGCTTTGGGCGCATCCAAATACACCCGGACGCGAGCCCGCTCGATACTGACCACACCCAAGTCAACACCCATGCCGATATCTATTTCAAACGTGAGAGGATTGGTGCGCGAAATGCGTGCTCCAAGCACGCGCAAAATCTGGTCAAATGGCGGCGCAACTTTTAGCGAACCACCGCGAGCGACATCAATGGTATAGCCGCGTGAAGAATCAAATACCGGCCGCAAAGTAAATTTATCAGTGCCATCATCCGCACGATTACCAAAACGCAAACCAATCGCTTTATAGCGAATGGCCAGTGGATGATTGCGCTCAATCTCGATCAGTTTGGTACCATTAATATTGATATCAACCGACCAGTCAATCCCCACATCAAACAGCAAAAACACCTCGTTTTCGCCATTGCGTTCACGCCATACAGCCTCCCCACCAAACAGAATAACGCGCTCCACTCGGAACCATGGCAGAAGCGCAATCACACCGGGAATAGCAAGCGCGCCAGCGGTCAACAGTGCGTCTTCCACATCACCCACATTGACACTGGTTGCCTCCACCAGCAATGGCCAGAAAGACAAATACGAACCCAGCAAAGTGACACCGTAATCCTTGTTTGCTGGCATTGCCTGACCAGGAATCCAGCCCGCGTAGAGCAAACCATCTTTATCAGCGGGATCGGCGCCTATTTGCAGCATGGTAGTGGTCTGCCCAGTCGCGTGATCTTTTTGATAGAGCAGCCGAAAATCAGTAATACCATCAGCAGGGTTATTAGGTGCCAGTGGTGCGCCATTGCTAAGACTATGTACATCTGGCGCGGCATTACCCGCCAGCTCTCCACTCGCATTTAGCTGACTTTCTGTGGCTGTTTGAAAGTCCACTTCACCAGAAACTTCTGCGGCAATCAGCGTATCGCGAACAATGCGCACCTTGAGCTTGATTGAACGGAACCAATCCGGCGCCCGCGGTGTACTGGGAGCCGGAGGATCTGACACCGGAATCTCTGCTGGTGGCGACGGAGTTGTGGGACGCCTTAAGGTCGCACTGGATTGTTGTTCGGCCTGATTCAGTCCTGGAGGTAACGGCACATTGGCTTTCCACCAACGAGGACGAGGATCGGTATGAGTCTGCCATTTGACTGACCATGGATCACCCGGAGGTGGCAGCGTTGGGCCGGGTGTCACTGTGTAAACAAAATTCTTGCTAGCCCAACGAGAGCTCAGCATTTCACGAACAGTAATCGCACGGCGACGAGCCAAAAAATAATTATGCTGACGCTTTGACAGATCGTTCTCAAAGCTGGCCTCACCATCAATGGTCAAGGCCGCGCCGTTGGGAATGAGATCAAAGTAATCAGCATACACATCCAACGGATTGCGACTATCACCACCCTCACGACCATCTGCACGCAACTCACTGCGAGCTTTGGAAGCCGCAACATTATCGTTGACCTGCCCGTATTGCGCGAGACTGGCATCGGTGCCTAACGAATGATCTGGCTCGTCGTAATAAAAGAAAAAATCAACAGAACCGGGAACGCTTTGGCTGGGCCGCCTTGCGCTAACCGTGTGAAGCTGGTTATCTGCAAACACCTCGACGGTGAGCGAAGATTGCGCAGCCGTCTCCGCTCCGCCGTTATGCGACCAACGAATGTTTGGGTCGACCGGATCAGTAGTCAACAACACTTCGCTACCGCTGTCCGCAATCTTCACAATCTGCGGCGTGGGATCAGGCGCAGAAAACTCCAAAGCAGGCGCAGGAGAGGTACTTGGCGTCGGTCCAGGCAATGTCGCCTGAGCCGTGCGCTTTTCCGCAGTGATGGTCAATGTTGCCGTTTTGGGCGTACCGGCAGTGCTATCGGACACATTAATGACGATGACTTGCGGTGATAACGAAGACAAATCCAGGTTGAATGCAACACCACTTTGCGCAGCGCCACCATTAATAGCGACCTGCCGCTGGTACGGTGCCCGACCACCGACAACATCAATGACTAATCGGGTATGCTCCGGAATACGGACACGCGCAGTCGTTGCATTGATGCGGTCAATACCATAGGCGCGTCCAGTCTCATCAAAGAATCTCGCACCAACAACAAGATCGCCTCCACCTTGGTTGATAACAGCGACTTCAAAGTCCCCAGAAATACCAGAGCTCGCACCAAAACCTATCAACAGGTCATTGACACCCGCTTCGAACGCCAGGTCGCGCACACCTTCTGGAGCGATAAAAATCCGCACCTCAGGAAAATAAAGCCCGCCCCAGTCATCGCCAAACCCAAATTTTTCGACAACTGCAGGTGGCGTCGAATCGTTGGATAAGTCCAACACCGCACCACGGAAACCAAAACCAAAAGTACGATCGGTAGCGCCGCCAACGAACGCATACGGAGGTGTCATCGATATTAATTCGGCAACACCAATATCACCAGGATCGTCAAGACCTGATGCACCAGCAGAAACCAAATCGAAAGTCAACTGCCCAGGAACAACATTGTCGTGAGTTAAACGAAAACGAAGTTTTGACAGGTTAATGGACACAGCGGTAAACGAGGCATCGGGAACCAGCAAGCCCTCTTCCGTCATTTTGGCGGGGTGCAAAAACGGCGGTCTAAAGGTGGGAGCAACCAACATTAAGTCGAGCGTAAAATCACTGGCCGGGTAATCTGACGGTGGCAAATTGAGAGGCAATGTATCAAGTGCATTCAATACATTGCGTGCATTGTTAAAAGAAGCAGCACCGATGGAGGTAGTGCCAGCGGCAATAATGGCCGACCCGATTCGGGGAACAAACAGCTCGAAATCCAGCGCTGTTTCTCGCAAATCGAAAACAGGGTCGCGTTGCGTTGGATCGTAGGCCGGGGCACCCTCATTAACGACGCCAGCAAGCGTTATTTGTCCGTTACCAAGATTGATGCTTCCCTGTCCATTAAACTCACAGCGACCACGCAGAGTCACGCCGAAAGAATCTGAACTAGTTTGGTAGGAGACTACGCGAATAAGCGCAAAAATGGCGTGGTTCGGTCCAATGTTTTCACCTCGAACCAAATACGGGGCAACCAAATCAATCAGCGTTAAATTTGCCACAGACGCCCTCCGGTACGCAGCAAGCACGGCGTACCATTTCTACGTTCTATTCAACATTTGGTCAATAGACAATACAGGCAACAAAACACCGAATAATGTTTTGCATGACAAATTTTGGCAACATCGAAATTTTTTATATAACGTTTTGACTAGAGAAACAAACTAAACAACTTTTAATTTTCCGCGATCAGGGACAATATAGCTCGCTGCCATGACAGAATGTGTTTTTAAATTAAATATCCATCGACTCATAGGCAGCCTTCGAAAAATGACAAACAGCCTTCGCTCTGCTCTTATCAGAAAAATAAGCGCTCTGCAACGCATTGAGCTGATCAGTTTTTGTGATCACCGGTTCTGTCAACAACAATTCGATGGTAGCTGCCAGCTTGCTAAAATCATCGGCCGGCAAACCCAATTTGCAACCCATATAACCCAATGCAGCAACTCTGCCCAGCGCATAGATCAATTCTTGCTCTTCATTGTCTGCTGCGTCAGTGGCCATGGCATCGAGATTGATATTCAGCTCAGTAAATTTTTTCACGCCCAATGATTCAGCGCCCTGTCTGAATCCCGATTGCATCAAACGTTGTTCCTTGCTGTAGGTTTTCGGAATCAACGAGAATGAACGATTGCTGGAGTATTCTTTCAGCAAGCTGAAATCCGACACCTGCCCCCAACGCTGATCGATTTGTGGTGAATAATCTCCGTACAGTTTGTCGATCTGCTGATTGACACCACCGCCGAAGAATATGGGCTGAACCAGCAACACTGCCGCAATCGCCGCCGCCAACAGACCACCGCCCAGAGCACTATTTCTAACTTCAAACAAAGAGCCAAGACGTGAAAGGAAGCCAACTTTTTGGACTGTCTCGATGACGGGCGCCATTCTTTCCGCGTTGGCGGTAATGCAACGCAGCCAGCGCTGATAGGTTTCGTTATCGTGGGCGAGATATGCCGAAATCTGTGCTCGTCTGGACGCATCGATCACACCTTCCAGATAGGCTGCCAATTCTTCATCTGAGGGCGCAGAGCCAATCAGCTCACCTTGACGGCCATGTTGCACAGCCGCCTGAGCCAAAGCCTGCTCAATTCGATCAGTGGGAAGTTTTTTAGTTGCCAAATCGCACCTTCTTTACCGCGCCGCCTTAATGATATTTAGAGTGTCAAAGTCGTTTTTTAAACAGGCTTTATGCGGTTAATTCACGAATTTCATTCAAATCAATGTCAAGCGCACTAAAAGCCTGCCTGATCTTATCCAGGGCGCGCGTTGCGATACGTCCTGGCATGTGTGCCTGCATATTGAGCGCACTGGCGACAAAATTTCGCTTTAGTCCATCCTGGTACACCATTTTCAGCACGAGCACTTCTTCATCGCTCAGGTGAAGTTCGGACTTCAACTTTTCCAGTTTCTGCCGCAGCGCTACCACGCCACCCGAGTGAACATGTTCATTGCCGGCAACGAGTTTTTCCGCATCGGGTTCGCTGTTTAGAATCATACTCATCAGGTAAAGCGTTTCTGTATAACTTTTTTGCAGCAACAACTGATCCGGCGTCTGATAGTCAGGAAGGGTCACTTCTATTTCCTCCTCATCATCACCCCAGAAACAGGCGGAAATTTCACGAGAGCTCTGACCACACCACGGGAGTCGTGCTTTAATTGAAACGATAACCGATTGCACGAAACCAGGATCGCGCTGTTCTTTATGACTGAGATGGCTCACCACCACAGGAGCTTCCTGCCTCTCCAAACACACCATGCGCCATACGGAAAGCCATAAATCCCCCTGTCGCTTTAACCATTCTGGCGGCCTTGGGCGACCAAAACGTTTTCGCGAAAACTCTTCTATAAGATTTGAAATGATCGTATACAGGTAAGTATCGGGTTTACTCTGACCTTGAAAACTGGATAACACTTCCCAGTTGTTGTCACTCAATCGTTCAATGACATAGGCACTGGCTTCCTCAGCCAAACCCGACTGGCCAAATCGTCTGAAAGACAATCTATCTATTTTCTCCAAGCCAATCTGATTAAAAACAAGATCTTTCCAATCTATTTTTTCCACTGATCATTTCCCTAATTGAGCGCCACGCAATGTTAGCACACGAAAGATTTCTTCAAACTATTCACTCGCGGTGATCAATGACAAATTGACCGTGGATTTTCTGATATTGCCGTTATTCAGCATCGACTCCAGGTAACGCATTTCCTCACTATCGATATAAAAACTTTTCGCCCTAACTTTTTCCATTTCAGGCAGCAAGGTTGAAAATGCGTAGGCCAAAATCAAATCACGGCCATACGGCGCTCTGATCTGAGTAATTCCAGCCAACTCCATCGTTTCAGAAGCAATCATCGGTGCAAGTTCTGTCGGCAAATAGGGATAGATGACGCTGACTTTGCCAAAGGGATCGATATCGAGCAGTAACAAATAGGACTTTTCTCCACTGCGCACGGAAAATCCAAGCTGTTCACCATCAACTGCCGTTCCTCCCTTGCCAGTTCCAAAAAGGTCGAGTTCCAGCGAAAAATCCTGCGGGACATCTCGACTAACCCATTCTTCCGCGAGCGCTTGTCGACGAACAATATCTGCGACCTCAGCCGCGGACAGCCCGTCGACACTTGTGACAAGATCACCGCCACTGGTCAGCAACATCAAACCGTCCTTGTTTCGCTTTAACAAAACATCTGCCTTGTCCGAAACAAGCGAAATTTCCTTTACCTGTGACAGAGCTTTGCTAAGTAACGTATTTTTTTCATCCAGTCTCACTCGATATTTGTTATTTTTTTCGGCATTCACTTTTGGTTTTATGGCTACATCCAAGCCATTTCCAGCCAACATGACGGAACCCGCCTTATCCTTCCCACTTCCCAAAATACCGCGTGATGCCAAGTTTTTTTTGTCTTCAGCAAGACTGGGCAGACCTTGTGGCGTATGATTAAAACCACGAATGCGCATCAGATTTCTGACCGATGTTTTCAGCTCGCTGTAACTGATGTCACCATTCTGATCCATATCTGCTTCTATCTCGCTGTTTAGCACGCGCAGCAAGGTATCAGTAAACGCACCATGAGGCTTTCCATCGATGGTTGGATAAATATTCAGCATTTTTGGCGGAATGTCCTGTGCAGGCTCATGTTCGCCGCTGGCTGCCAAATAGTATATTTTTTCGTACGGGTAGGCATTTTTATCGTTGCTCTCTGCCTGATTCGACCACGTGCTTGGTGAATTTTTTAAGTCATCACCAAAACCTTTATTAGGTAACAAATCTTCCGAGCTGAGAAAGCGCGAAGGTAATTGCGTATCCGTGTACTGTCCACGCACGCTGTTGCCGGAATAGCAAGCATCCATGACGACAAAAACATATCTCCCACCTTTGTCAAGCCGACTAAACACCGGCTGAAGATCACGACGACCAACAATCAGTTTTTTCAGCAAATCTTCATTGGTGGACAGGCCAGCAATATCATAAGGGATAAATGCACCTGATTCACTTGGCAGTGGGATATTCAAATCCCGATCATCACCACTGGTCCCATGACCGCTAAAGTAGACGAAAACTTCATCGCCAGGTGCGCTGCGACTGTACAGCAACCCGACCTGCTTCAGAATATTTTCCCTGGTAGCCTTCTCATTTACCAAGGTGACAATGTTGTTTGGTTGAAATCCCCAGCGGCGTA
>Ga0224510_10000509_pt1 | contig 29433 bp, 19 predicted proteins | sample SF_May12_sed_USG_FD_170161 | JGI IMG/M metagenome (GOLD analysis project Ga0224510, IMG submission 170161) | Sediment microbial communities from San Francisco Bay, California, United States - SF_May12_sed_USGS_4_1 | ecosystem: Environmental > Aquatic > Marine > Sediment | place: USA: California... | reverse complement strand
ACTGGTTTGCGAAGCTGGCATCACTTATCGCGAACTGGTGGAGAAGTACTTGCCGAAGGGTTTTGTCGTTCCGGTCAGTCCGGGCACAAGTTTCGCGACGATAGGCGGCGCAATCGCAAACGATGTGCATGGCAAGAACCACGATCATGCGGGCAGCCTCGGATTACATGTCAACTGGTTGGACCTGATCTGTGCAGATGGCTCGATTCTGCGAGCGTCGATGGGACAGAATCAGCCGCAATTTCTCGCGACCATTGGTGGGCTCGGACTAACTGGGATCATTGCGCAGGTGAGCATCAACCTCGATCGAATCGGCACCGACTCGGTGGTTGTTCAGGAGCATCGGATTACGGACCTCGACGATTTTATGGAGCAACTTGCGACAGCCCGCGCGCATGCGCGGTATTCGGTCGGTTGGATCGACCTGCTGAAGAAGGGGTCCGGTCTTGGCCGTGGAATCCTGGAGACGGCCGATTTGTCGTCCGGGATAGTCGGATACCGCCCGAGGCGGCGGCTTCGTGTGCCAATTACATTGCCTGGCGGTGTGCTGAACAGTCAAACTGTTCGCATCTTCAATTCGCTTTACTACCGGCGAATACCGCCGGCCGGCCGGGAACGAGTGATCTCATATGATCAGTTCACGTATCCACTCGATGCAATTCAGGACTGGAACAGGATTTACGGTTCGCGTGGGTTTTTTCAGTTCCAATGCGTGTTACCGGAGGAGGAAAGTTCGCGTGGACTGCAGCGCTTGTTGGACATAATAACCAGGGCCAAGGCTGCATCGTTTCTGGCGGTACTGAAGACACTTGGCTCTCCGGGTATCGGCTTGCTATCTTTTCCGATTCGCGGTTTCACGCTGGCTCTCGATATCCCGCGAAAATCCGGGTCACTGGAGATAATGCAGGACCTCGAGAAAGCGACGCTCGACCACGGAGGGCGCGTTTACCTGGCCAAGGACGCAGTATTGAGCAGTTCCGGATTCAGAAAGATGTACCCTAACATCGAGCAGTTCGCCGCCGTGCTCGAGCAGATCGATCCGGGGCGACGATTTCAGTCGGATATGGCCGTCCGGCTCGGATTGAGAACTGGTCGCTGATATCTACTGAGACGTCGCTCACGCTGGCCGGTATGAGTGATGAGTAAAGTAGAGCGCCCGGAAACGACACAATCAACGATAATTACGAGTCGAGATTAATACTATGCAGAAATACATACCTCTGATTTTGGCGGTGGTTACGACGAACGCGCTATCTCAATTGCTTCTGAAGCAAGGAATGATCAATATCGGTAAATTCGACTTCACATCTTCGGGCATATTGCAGGCAATGCCGAGAATCGTATTCAGCCCCTACGTCATCGGAGGCTTGCTTACGCTCATATTCAGCATGGGATTGCATTTGCTGGCGCTCTCACGAGTGGACATTAGCTTTGCCTATCCGTTTCTGAGTATTTCGTATGTAATCGTCTTGTTTGCCGGATATTTCCTGTTCGGCGAAGCCATTACGACGTATCGAATTGCGGGGGTTGGTCTTATATGTATCGGCACAGTATTCATAGCACAAAGCTAGGCAGAAGATAGTGAAGCACATAATAGTTGGTGGAGACGGCTTTGTCGGTCGCTACATCGCGCGCGACTTGCTAAAGAAGAAAGAACAGGTACTGGTCTGCGATATTCGCAAGAGTCCTATTCCGATCTACGAAAAAGCAACGTTCATGAAATGCGACATTACCGACAACCGGGCGGTTCGCGAAATCCCGTTCCAGCCAGAGGATATCGTGTACAACGTGGCAGCCAGAATGTTGCACCCGATTATCAAGCGAAAGGACAGGCACGACTACTTTTTCAGCGTTGACTACGATGGCGCAAAACTCGTACTCGATGCGGCAATGGACAATGGATGTAATCGCCTCGTTCAATTCAGCACCGATATGGTTTACGGCAGACTAAAGTATCCGCCACCAATCCGGGAAGACCATCCGAGAGAGCCGATCGGTGAGTATTCGGACAGCAAGCGGTTTATCGAAGACTACTGCATTTCAAAAAGGCAAGAGGGGTTGCAGGTTTCGATTTTCCGTCCGCGCCTTATCATAGGACCCAGCCGCCTGGGCATTCTTACGAACCTCTTCAAGCTGATTCGATGGAATCTGCCGATTCCGTTGATAGGAAACGGTAGCAATCACTATCAGATGATTTCCGTGTTCGACTGCGCATCCGCTGCCGTAAAATCGGCGGAGCGGAATGTGGTCGACGGCGAATTTAACCTGGGTTCCGAGAACCCACCGCAGGTTCGCGATCTCCTGCGTGGATTGGCGAAGCAGGTCGGATCGAAATCGATTCTGGTGCCGACTCCGGCACCGCTGGTCAAGAGTGTGTTGCGCTTGCTGGATCGGATCAATCTTCCGTTACTTGTACCGGAACAGTTCGAAATCGCCGACGCGGATTATGTCATTGATATAGAACACACAAAATCCGCTCTGGGCTGGCGCCCCGAATACGACGATACGTCGATGTTTAGCCAGGCGTATGATGACTATGTTAACGGGCGCGAGTCGCAAACAGCATTCTAGTTTCGTTGAGAGGCAGTTACATGAGTGAGACATCGATAAGAATGAGCACGACTGCGGACCAAATCGACCGCCCGGATTTGCTGACTGTGGAAAATGCAAAGCAGTTGAGCCTTAAGGAGGTTCAACACCACTTTGTCGAGCACATGAATGCGGGACAAATGCATTTCCTCAAGATCCTCGGGTTCGACAGGATTCTGATCAACCGCGCAGAGGGCATGTATTACGAGACGGTGGACGGCAAGCGGATCCTCGATTTTTTCGGCGGATTCGGTTCTCTTGCATTCGGCCATAATCACCCGCGGATTCTGGACGCAAGAAAGCGATTTCAGGATGAAAAGCGTCATGAAATTGCAATGGCGTTTCTGTCGCAATACGCCGCGGCTTTGTCGTACAACCTTGCACGCATCGCACCGGATGGACTCGATGTCGTTTTCCTGACGAATTGTGGTTCGGTTGCGAATGAAGCAGCGCTAAAGCTGGCTGAGAGATGCCAGGGGCCTGAGCGTCGGAAAATTGCTTACGCTTCACTGGCATTTCACGGCAAGACACGCGCAGCATTATCCGTTACGGATTCGGAAATGTATCGTGGCGATTTCGCGTTGTTGAACAATACCGTTTGCGTGCCGTTCGGCGACGCCGACGCTCTTGACAGAGCCTTTGCTGCCGACAAGTCCATTGGCATCTTCATATTGGAAACAATACAAGGCGGAGCCGGCATCGTGGTTCCCCCGGATGGGTACATACAGGCAGTCCGCGAAGTCTGCAGCAAGCATGGTGTGATCTGGATAGCGGATGAGGTTCAATGTGGTTACGGACGCACCGGCCGGTTTTTTGCATTCGAACATTATGGCGTGTCGCCGGATATCATCACCCTGGCGAAGTCACTTGGTGCAGGCAAGACTGCAATTGGCGCCTACATCTGCCGAAAAGCGATTCACAAGAAAGCCTACGGAGAGCCGAAGAACGCTCTGATTCACGGGCCGGCGACGTTCAGCGGGATGGGCGAAGGCTGCATAACAGCGATCGAGGGCTTGAACTTACTCTACGATCAGCGGCTAATCGAAAATGCCGCGACGACCGGCGCTTACCTGATAGATCGGCTGCGTGCATTGCAAGAAAAATATCCTTCGTTAATCAAGGACGTACGCGGAAAAGGTTTGATGGTCGGTGTAGAGTTTGCCGACCTGAGCCAGACTTTGCCGATGGGCATGAAACATGTCGTCGCACTGCTGGATGACAAGCTGAAAGGCAGTATTTGCGGATTTGTCGGCAGTCTGTTGCTACGTGACTACGACGTGCTGGTTGCGTTTACCGAATACAATCGAAATGTCATTCGCCTTGAGCCACCGTTGATTGCAACCAGGACGGAAGTGGACAAATTCGTCGATGCTTTCGACGACCTGCTGTCAAAAGGGATCAGCGGGATAATCGGGAGTTTCGTCAGCAGCAAATTTCGCAAGTGACGTACGTTTGTATCGAATCGAATAAGATTCGCGGAATAAATCGATCGGATGAGATGTTTCCAATCTGGTAGAAGGTAACGTGGCCGATTGCGCGGCCGACGGTGTCCGTATCGCCCTTGACAGCATTTGTGCGAGTACGTAGAGTCCCGGCCTCCATGGGGCTATAGCTCAGCTGGGAGAGCGCTTGCATGGCATGCAAGAGGTCGGCGGTTCGATCCCGCCTAGCTCCACCATAGTCCTGTACGGACACTCGATTGCGGTATGATTTGCACGGTCTTGTCCCCATCGTCTAGAGGCCTAGGACACTGCCCTTTCACGGCGGTAACAGGGGTTCGAATCCCCTTGGGGACGCCATTTATCCCGGAGAATTGACAAGGCTCGCCGGGCCGGATCTCCGGGCTGCCTGGGACTGCGATTGCCTGCGATCGGTTTCAGGCACTGCAGCTGAAAATCGCATCCTGCGATGCTCAATCGCTTTGCTCCGGCAGAAAACCAGCAAACGTTCCATGTGCAAAAGGAAAGGGGTGACACGCTGCCGTGCCACCCCTTTTTTACGCGATTTCGGAACGATCGAACTTCGATTGTAACCGTGCCATACGGCAGTTTGTGTCAGCTGGTCGAGCCGAACCAACCTGCTCTTGTTATTGTTTTTCGCCTACTTGCCTCCGGTCTTCGGCGGCAGCACCTGCAGCGACTTCAGGAATTCAATTACCCGGTTCTGCTCGTCGGCGCTCAGAGCTTCGAAAGCCGTGCGTGATGTATAGGCTTCACCGGAATGAGCAAGTGTCGCCTCGCGCAGGGTCGTAAACAGGCCGTGGTGGAAATACGGCCTTTCATTTGCTGTACCCCAGAGCTTCTTGGTTAGAAACAGGCGATTGCCACCCAGGAAACCGGGCGACCCACCAGGTTGGTTGATGTCGATGGCCTCTTCATTGGGGTCGCCGGGGCCACTGGTGATGTCGTGCAGTTTCAGGTCGGTATATGCAGGTACCCATACGACGCCGTCCTGCGGTTTCAGGCGGGCACCGCCGGGCTGATAGCTTTTGGTCAGGTCCACTTCCAGCGGATCAGCCTGACCGGCTTGCAGGTTGCCTGGTGGGTTGAACGGATTGGGTTCCGAATAGATCCAGCCGTTGTCGTCCAGAGGAAGTGCCGGAACATGGCAGTCCACGCAGCCGATTTCTGCGAACAGCTTCTCACCTTGCCTGATTGCTCGCCGCACGTTTCGGTCTCGCGGAATGACCTGGCCGGGCACGGGCATAGTAGCCTGGAAAATGGCAACAGCCGTTATGTCTGCCCTTGTCAACTCGTTGACGAATCCATCCCCATCGGCATCGACTCCGGCGCCAAATCGTTCAGTGGATTGCATGCCGTGGTGATGATTGAATGCGTTATTCGTAAATTCGCGGATCGATACGACGCTGCCAGATTGGTGAAACGGACGAATGATCAAACTGGGTGGATTTGCGGGGCCAGTCGTCTTCAGGCTTTGCGCGGGCAGCCCGTCAACCTGTGAAACGTCCCAGGCGCCGCTTGAATCGCGGCTGATCATGCCGTAGTGCACACCCTTACTCATGAGCTCGCTCGATGTGCCCGGTGCGGTCGAGTCACGAATGGCTTGCAGATCCGAAGTCATTTGCCTGGCCAGCATCTCGATGTATCCGGCCCCGAACATGCCCAATGTCGCGCGGAAATTTCCGATCGACTGCAGGACGTCGAAATTTCCGCCTTCATTCATCGCACCCTTGGTAGCGACGAAGTCGTCGTGGTTGAAGGTTGCGAAATCAAACCGTTGAGCCGCGACAAAAACTCCCGTGACGAAGTCACCGCCGCCGCCGGCCATGCCGAAAGGCGCATTGTGACAGCCCGCGCATCCATTGGCGTCCATTGCGGAAACGCGATTGAAGTTTCGCGGAAAAAGTAACGGATCAGCGGGATCGGCAACCGGAGCTCCGTTTCCCTTGGTCAGCGGCCGCCCACCGCCCTGTTGTGGTGTCCATTCTGCAGAGAATGCGGCTTCGCCGCGCTGGATCAGTTCCTCAAGTGAGATCGCGTACTCCTGACCATCTTCGAGACGATCATAGGAAGACAGTTCCTGCCCGATTTCGGCAATAGCCGGCGATACGGCAAACAGAAGAGTGGAGACGACAGCGTTACGAACTATGGCGTGCACAGTCATTGTATTCATGGGTTTTAAACCTTCCCTTGTGTGCGATTCGAATGGAAAAGGTAACTGGGTTCCTTTTCGTTTATTGTCTTTTATCGCTTATTGAATGTTGTAGTCCAAGGCTACCGAGAATAGTATTTACGGAATGGGTATTTTGACATAATCGATAGCGTTATTTTGAACGTGTCGTCGCCGGGGGCAAGCTGCCTGCCGAGACCCCGTCGAATTTGTGCCGGATTATGCCGTTGCGCCAATCGAATACGGTTAAACGTGTTTTCCCAGCGAAAATAGATGAGCAAGATCGCAATGCGACGTTTAGCAATATGTTCAACAGTACTTCCGATTCTGCTTTGGTCCGTACTGGCAGCGGGTCAAACATGGCGCGTCGTCGGTGAGCGGGTCCCGGATTCCACCGTTTACGATCTGGCAGGAAACGCAGTGCGTTTATCGACGCTCTGGGGCGAAAAACCGGTGCTGCTGGTTACAGGTTCCTTGAGTTGCCCACCGTCCAGAAGAACGTTGCCCGCTACTGCCATGCTGCTGAATGACTACAAGGGTCTTTTGTCCGTTGCGATTGTCTACGTGATAGACGCGCATCCATCGGGCGATCCGTCGCCGTATTCCGGCGAGGAGCGCGTCACTCGAAAAAATGTCAAGCAGGGAATATTGATTCGTCAGCCCAGGAGCCAGGAAGAGCGAATTTCACGAGCTGTCGAACTGCAGGAACTCCTCGGTTCGACGGCGCCGATACTTGTGGACAACATGGAGAATACCGCCTGGCAGTCCGTTGGCGAACGGCCGAATGCAGCCGTTCTCATCGATAAGGGCGGTCGGGTGCTGGCGCAACAGAAGTGGTTCGACGATGCTTCCATCCGCGACATGATCGAGAGGCACATCGGTACCGAGCATTGAAATTCTACTATCCGAAAATCTGTTCAAGCGGCAGCAATTCGATACCAACAGTTATGTGCGGAACTGCAATGTTATTCGTCGAGCAACAAGCTCGCGATACACGGCACAGTTGAATATGGCGACGCCATACATTTCGAAACCCTCTTCGAACAGTCTCCGAACGAGATAAGCCGTGTCCGTTTTGGACTCTACGAATCCGATTTCCAGCATAAGTGCTCCGAGGTATTCGAACCCGAGCGCGCCGGTGAGGAATATTGTCGCCGCTGCGAGAAAGTACAGCCGCGTATCCGCAGTTAACCGTCGGATCAGTGGCATCAAGATGATCACAACGACAGCTACAAACAGTACGCCGAACACTACCCAGGAATGCGTGTCCAGCCATGGCGCGATCAGGTCCTTTCGCACCATATAGTCATGCAAGTTGCTGAAACTTTCGTGAATTCCCGCGGATTCGTCGACCGACAGGTAGAGAAACAGGAGGCTGAGAAAGAGCCAATAACCGGATTGTTCGATACCCAGCGATTTCTCGTGTCGGAAAATAACGAAAACGAGAGCCGACGCCAAGAGCAGATTTATTACCGAAAAGTAGGTGGGTAGGCTTTGCTCGCTGCCCACATTCAGCAATCGCAGGAATCCCAGCGCATTTCCATGGCCGGTAAGTTTTGTGATCGCATATCCGATCGAACCAGCAAGAAGGATGATCGTTACAGCAACGAATTGCACTCTGCAAAAGTTGCGTAAAGTGATGCGAGTGGAAATTTTCAAATCACGGGCTACCGGTGAACGCATCTGCGTTGACGTCATCGCTCGATCGACGATTTCGGCGATCGCAGGAATCTGCTGGCGCTTTTGCATAAGCAATGATGTCGGAATTTCGAACAACATTTGTCGCCACTTGCACGCCGAACATGCACCACTCCCGGGATCCGCCAGCCGGAATTCGACGGGCGAGCAAGATTAGTCTGCAATTCGACCTAAGTGCAACTGCTTGCACAGCTTGAACCGCCTGTCGGCAGAATTTACAGCGCGCGAGAAATATTCTGCGGAGTTTGGCGTAAACATAGGAAATAGAAAGAGATTCGGGCTTGGTTTAAATCTTGCATCCAGATTGGGAGATCTGTCGGTTGTGCGCCGTTTACGCGCCGCGATACCCGGCCGGATTTGTGGGCGCGGCGCTGTTGCGGTTTGCGAGACCCACTTAGCAGCCTGAACCCAAGGAAGAGTTTGTGAATTTTGCTTCGAGTCCCGTCATCTCTCACGCCAGCCAGGTTGCGAATGGCAAAGTGCTGGTAAGCATGCACCCGGCAAGATCAATTCTACTGTTTGCACTAGTCGTACTGGCAGGGTCATCCATTGCCCGGGCCGACAACGTCGATGGTGCTTGGTCGCCGGTTTTCGACTGGCCGCTTATCAGCGTCCACGCGGCAATCACACCCGACATGCGGGTCCTCACCTATGGAACCAAGGGCAATGGTCAGCAGACAGGCTACTTCATTTATGACGTTTGGGATGCGAGCGAAGGGCCGAGCGGCGACGGACACTTGACTTTGGACAATATGACCTTGACCGATTTGTTTTGCAGCTCGCAGGTCATTTTGCCCCAGAGTGGCGAGATTTTCATAGCCGGCGGCGACAACTGGACCGGAAGCGGTACCACCAATACTGGCAACAATAACAGCAATGTCTTTGACTACGGAGACAACTCGCTGACTCGTTCAAGCAATATGTTCCGCGCGCGCTGGTATTCGTCCGCGACGGTGATGATCAACGGCGAAGTCTATATCCAGGGCGGCAACGGTGGTGGCGACCTGCCCGAAGTGCGGCGGTTGGATGGCACGTTCCGGCTGTTGAGCAACGCGCCTACGGGGCCGTACGCAACCGTATTTCCACGCAACTTTCTGGCGCCGGACGGTCGGGTCTTCGGCTATGACACCAACGGCAAGATGTATTTCGTTGCAACCGGCGGTACCGGGTCCCTGATTGCTGCTGGTCAGATTGCGTCCGCCAACGCCGGTTGGACATCGAGCGCGGCGATGTATCGGCCAGGACGCATCCTGCAAATCGGCGGCAATTCGAACGGTGCCGTGATCATCGACATCAACGGACCACAACCGACGGTAACCACGACCCAGTCGATGTCCTCGCGCAGGCAGTGGGTGAGTGCAACGGTGCTTGCCGATGGCAAGGTGCTTGGAACCGGTGGTAGCCAGAACGACAACCAGATGGTAGGCGTCAATAACAGTGCCGAGATCTGGGATCCCGCGACAGGCGAGTGGCATGTCGGCACGTCCGGCGTAAAGGCACGTCTGTATCACTCCGCCGGACTGTTGTTGCCCGATGCCAGTGTGCTGGTCTCGGGCGGCGGTGCGCCGGGTCCGCAAGTCAACACCAATGCCGAAATTTATTATCCTCCGTACCTGTTTGATGGTAACGGTGATCTGGCTGCGCGGCCGTTTATTTTGTCCGCACCGGATACAGCGGAGGTCGGCGACGTTCTCGACATCGAAATCGATGCGTCGACCATCAGCGCGATAAATCTCGTCAAGACAGGATCTGTAACGCACAGCGTAAACATGGATCAGCGATTCCTGACCATTCCGTTCACGCGTTCCGGCAATATGCTTCAGGCCAGCCTGCCGAATCGCGCAACCGATACCCCGCCAGGTTACTACTTGATGTTCGTGCTTGACGGCAACGGAGTGCCTTCCCACGCCCGAATGCTGCGGATCAACATCGATGCGACGCCCTTTGTCGCGGTCGACTATACGCCGGCGATCGGCGGCGGCGGTGGCGGAGCGTTCCAGCTGGCATGCCCGGCGGACGAAACACTTGTAGGCGTGCACGGGCGATACGCAACCTACGTGAACCAGGTTGGACCTAAGTGTGTGAAGGTCGATCAATTGGGGCGCTGGATCGGAAATCCGACAGACGGTCCGGTGACCGGAACCTCGACGAGCGGCACGGCATTTTCGAAAGTTTGCCCGGTGAATTTTGCGGTTAGCGGATTCCGTGGCCGATCGGCGCAATACGTCGATCAGGTGGAACTGGAATGCCGGGCATTGACGCCTTCCGGCGGCCTGACCGGTGTAGCGCAATATCTCGGAGGCAGCGGCGGCTCAGGCGGTTCAGCGCAAGGACCGCTCAGTTGCGGTACCGGCAATCCGGCCTACGCCTTGTACGGCCGTTCCGGCAGTTGGCTCGACGCTTTCGGTATGCAATGCCGACAGGCAGTGATTACGCCGATCAGTATCAATTCATCGCCGGTCATCGTAAATCCGGGGACACAATCAGGCATCGTTGGCATCGCAGCCGGACTACAAATCAGTGCATCGGATGGCGACGGCGACGATCTGACTTTCAGCGCAATCGGATTGCCAAGCGGGCTGCAACTCGACTCGGCATCGGGATTCATCAGCGGAACGCCGAGCGTGGCCAATTCGTTTAATGCCTCCGTTACGGTTTCGGACGGAAGTGAGTCGGACACCGCCGACTTCACCTGGAACATCGTCACGGCGGCACCCCTGGCAGTCGATCCGGTGCCGAGCCAACCGCCGCAGCTCGTTGACACACAGGTTGCCTACTTCGCAAGCGCGAACGGTGGCGTCAACGTTGTATTCAAGTGGGACTTTGGTGACGGCACGCCGGAGACAGCGTTCTCGAGCAATGCATCGGCCGAGCACGTATTTGCGGAGCCTGGTATCTACTTCGTGACTCTGACCGTCAACGACGATTTCGGAATTCCGATTATCCAGACGTTTGTGCAGACCGTATACCTGCCGCTGACAACCTCGCGTCCGGCCAACTCGTCGAATGTAATGTATGAAACTCGATCCGGCGCGAATTCGCGAGTGTGGGCCGTCAATCAGGACAACGATACCGTTACCGTAATTGATGCGGTTACGAATCAGAAGCTGGCGGAGATTGCCGTTGGCGAGGCACCTCGCTCAGTGGCTGCGGCGCCGGATGGACGTGTTTGGGTAACCAGCAAGGCGGCGTCTGCTATAAGCATCGTCGATCCTATCAGCCTGGCCGTCGTGCAAAGCCTGTCGTTGCCGCGTGGTTCCGCGCCGTACGGCATCGTGTTTTCACCGGTGTCCAACGAGGCTTACGTCACGCTTGAAGCTAAAGGCCAACTGCTGAAACTGGACGCAACTACCGGCTTACCGGCAAGTGCTGCCGACGTTGGCGCGAATCCACGGCAAATTGCGGTCAACAGTACGGGCACCAAGCTCTACATCTCCCGATTCATCACTCCGAGGCAGCCCGGAGAAGAAACAGCGACGGTATTGGCCGAATTAAGTGGCACTAAGTTCGGCGGCGAGGTGCTACTTGTCGATCCCTCGACAATGACGGTGACCGGCAACCTTATTTTGCAGCACAGCGAAAAACCCGATGCGGAGAATCAGGGCAGTGGTGTCCCGAATTACCTTGGCGCTGCGACGATTTCCCCGGATGGCACTCACGCCTGGCTGCCCTCCAAGCAGGACAACATCGGCCGTGGCACCTTACGCAACGGTTTAAATATCAATTTTCAGAATACAGTTCGAGCCGTAAGCTCACGTATCGACGTAATCGCAGATGCCGAAGATTACGCGAGCCGGATCGATCATGACGATGCAAGCGTTGCCAGCGCCGCTGTCTTCGATCCATACGGCGTTTACATGTTCGTTTCGCTGGAGACGAGTCGCGAGATTGCCGTAATCGATGTCCACGGCGGCTACCAGCTGTTCCGCTTGGACACCGGAATGGCGCCGCAAGGTCTGGTCGTATCGCCAGATGGGTTGAAACTGTTTGTTAACAACTTCATGAGCAGGACGGTCGGTATATACGATATTGCGCCGCTGCAGCAATCGGGACTGTGGAGCGTGCCGTTAGTAGCGACGGTGCAAAGCGTCGCTATCGAGAAACTTGCTGCCGACGTGCTGAGGGGCAAGCAGCTGTTCTACGATGCCCGCGACATCCGGCTTGCCAGAGACCGCTACCTGAGTTGCGCTACCTGCCACAACGATGGTGGTCAGGATGGCCGGGTCTGGGACCTGACGGGCATGGGTGAGGGACTACGCAATACGATTGCGCTGAACGGTCGCCGCGGTGGGCAGGGATTCCTGCACTGGAGCGAGAACTTCGACGAGGTGCAGGATTTCGAAGGGCAGATTCGCAGTCTTTCTGAAGGGACGGGATTGATGTCGAATGCGGATTTCAATCACGGATCGCGAAGCCAGCCGCTGGGCGACCCGAAAGCCGGATTGAGCGCAGATCTTGATGCACTTGCGGCCTATGTGGAGTCGCTGGACGAATTCGCCGCAAGTCCATACAGAAACGAGGACAATTCTCTGACAGCAGACGCTGTCGCCGGACGGGAGATTTTTCGCAGCGAAAATTGCGCTGCGTGCCACGGCGGCACAGACTTCACCGACAGTGGCGGATCGAATTTGCATGATATTGGCACTATCAAGAGTTCGAGTGGTTCGCGCCTGAACGGCCCCTTGTCCGGGATCGACACTCCAACTTTGCGCGGGGTGTGGAACGGCCAACCGTATTTGCACGACGGTTCAGCAGCAACAATGCACGATGCCGTCGAGGCTCATATCGGCATGACTCTCGATGCTCAGCAGTTGGCACAGCTGGTTGCGTACCTGTCGCAGATTGACGGGACAGAGGCCGCAGCACCTGTGCCCAACGTGCCACCGACAATCGATAATCCGGGAAGCCAGGCAAATATCGTGGGCGAATCGGTCAGTCTGGCGTTGGTTGCTCAGGATGTCGACGGCGACCAACTGACCTTCAATGCTGACGGTTTGCCGGCCGGCCTGGGCATCGATGCGCTCACCGGTGAAGTGAGCGGTGTGCCTACGTCAGGTGGCCAGTCGATGGTCACTGTAACCACTAGCGACGGAATAGACTCTGCCAGTACGGTTTTCGAATGGTCAATCAGTTCGACGGACAACAGCAAGCCATCGCGACCGAAACGTCTGAAAGCGAAAATCGTGGATGGATTTGTTCAATTGACCTGGGATGCTTCGACTGACAACGTGGGCATTGCAGGCTACTACGTCTTCCGTTCGACCGACGGTACTCAAGGCATACAAATCGCGACGACGGTGAATACAGCCTGGCTAGATCAGGACGTCATCGAGGGGACTACCTACACATACTCCGTAATGGCTTTCGATGAAGCCGGTAATTTCAGTCGCTTGTCCGGGATGCGAAGTCAAACGCCTTTCATGGCGCCTACCAGGCCCAGTGATCTGGCGTGGACCGTGGCAGGAGGTTATCCGCAGCTGGAATGGACGGCATCGACAGACAACGTGGGTGTAGTCGGCTACATCATCCTCAGATCGGACGGGGTCAAGACGGAGGGTCCCCAGGTTGGACAGACCACTGAGACCAGCTGGATCGACACCTCGGTTACTAGCGGCGTCAAGTACTTCTATGCGGTCAAAGCATACGATGCTGTCGGAAATTTCAGCGCGCGCTCTCCGTTCATAACCGTCGTTGCGCCGTGATGGAAACAAACACCACGGTTTCTTTAAGGGCAGACGGCGTAGCCCGACTTTGTCTGATGATGTTATGCCTGGCAAGCAGCTCGGTGTCGAGCGCTGCAAATAATGTTCTGCCCGAGTACGAGCGCGTCCGCGTGCTTTCTACGGCACGGCCAATTAGCGAAATAGAACTCGTGGATAAGAGTGGCAGTCCTTTCGCGCTTCGGGAGCTGCGCGGCCGCGTCGTAATGGTATTTTTCGGATTCGCCAATTGCCCCGACGTTTGCCCGACCACAATGGCAAGGTTGCAACAATTTAAGCAGTCTGCGGGCAAAGACCTTGACGACGTCGTCTATGCGATGATCAGCGTCGACGGCGAGCGCGATACACCCGAAAAGTTGAAAAAGTTCGTCGACGGGTTTTCACCCGAATTCATCGGATTAACCGGAAAACCAGATCTGGTAAAGCGCGTGGCGGCGGAATTTCGCGCGCCGTTCTATAAAGGGAATATCAGCGGCCCTTCGAACGCGTACTCGGTCGCACATGCACCGCAGGTATTCCTGCTCGATGCAGACGGTATGCTCCGGGCGGAGTTGTATAACGCTTCGTTCGAAGCCATGGCGGGTATTTCAAAGGCCCTTCTCGACGAGCATCAGGTGTCCCAACAGCGAACAACGGCGGATTAGCGATCCCGTCGTCTGCGCGGTCACAAGGAATGCATACCGCGAGCGATCGATTGCCGGTCAGGATTGCGAAAGTATGTAATTCTCTACGCCCATCCTGTCGATAAGACCCAACTGCGTTTCCAGCCAGTCAACGTGTTCCTCTTCCGATTTCAAGATCGCATCAAACAAATCACGACTAACAAAATCCTTGCGTGATTCGCAGAAGGTAATCGCGGCCTTGAGATCCGGGATTGCATCGAGTTCCAGGTCGAGATCACATTGCAGCATCTCTTCGACGTCCTCTCCGATTCGCAGCTTGCCCAGATCCTGCAGGTTCGGCAATCCTTCGAGAAACAGTATGCGCTCTATGACCTGATCGGCATGCTTCATTTCGTCAACGGATTCCTCATGCTCTTTTTCGGCGAGCTTGCGGATGCCCCAGTCTTTATAAATTCGGGAGTGCAGAAAGTACTGGTTAATCGCCGTTAACTCATTCTTGAGAATCCGGTTCATGTGCTCGATTACTGTGGCATCGCCCTTCATTTTTTTGCTCCGGTGACAGTTTGCTTTTCTGATAACGCTCACCATGATAAGTACAATGCTTGTGATCGCAAAACAATCCCGCCAAAAAGTGCTCGAATTGACGTTCCGATTTGCCTCGACGCGAGAAAAAAAAGACCGGCTGTTGCCGGTCTTTGGGATTCATGCGCCGGATCGGCGTTAGGCAGGCGATGGTACGTACACGGAAGGGCGTGTGTAGTTGCGGCTTTCGTCCAGGATCGACTGCGCCGTGCTGGCGCAACTGCCGCAGCCAGCAGAGACGCCCAGCATCTCGCGAAGTTCGATCAGACTGTCGACGCCGTTTACTGCCGCCCGGCGTATTTGCTTGTCGGTAATCGATTTGCAAATGCAAACGTACATAATTTCAGCTACTTAACGAACCTGCCGTGATTTAAACGCAAATGCGAATGATTGTCAATACGATTAAAGGGCGGGCTGCAAGCTATGCGTCTTGCTCCCGATTATGTGAAACGTGATGGCTACCAATAGCTTGAAGCGGGAACGTAAAAACATTGTTAAATGCATGACCGCCCGAGCCGGGGCATCCGGACTGAAAGACGTTCACGCGCCCGCCAGGAAACCTTTTTCCATAATCATCGTCGCAGATTTGAGACAGGTTTTTTTTTTGTTTTTTAGTGTTACGGTTCCATCCGAACAAGGAATTCATCTTATTTAAAGGACTTTACTCAGGCCTTAATTCTTAACTGAAAAAAGGGCAAACCAATCGAAAGTTTGGGACGCAAAGCCACCGGTCTTCAGGCGAAAGCCTATGATAGCGGGGTTGCCAGTTTAGAAATCAGGATCGCACCGATCGCAATGGATCTGTGAGCCCGACCTGTTTCGCTGCACGTGCGGTTCTGCACGTGGTGTTCCATCCAGTCCAATGCTGCACTGATGCGCATTTAATTCGATTGTTTGCCCGCCTGGAGACAGGCAGGAGCAACATCGATGAATGGATGGGCAAGCGCTAACTTAACTCGCAACTGCGTAATTCTGATGGCCGCTAACGCGGTCTTGAGCGGTTGCCTGATGGGCGAGCCGGCGGAAGACACTGGCGATGCGCCAGGCATACAAACAGAATTGTCGGGAAGTGTTGGTGATGGACCAATCGTCAGCGCTTTCATGCGCGTTCTGACGGCAGACGGCGCGATACTTTCGGAATTCCAGAGTGACGCGACTGGCGCGTACAGGATCATGGTCAGCGCAAACGAGAACGATTTTCCGCTGGTAATCGACGCATGGGGTGGCACAGACCTGGTTACCGGCCTTGCACCGGATTTCGCGCTTCGCGGTGCCGCGGTGTTGGCCGAATCCCGGTCAACTGTCAACATCAATCCGTATTCCACTCTCGCAATCGAGACCGCTCTTGACCTGCCTGGCGGCCTTAGCGGCGAGAACGTCGAGACAGCCCAGTCAATTGTTGTAGCGGCTGTGAATGGCGGCATGACGACATTGCTTGGTGACGGTCCGATGTTCACGCCAATCAATGGCGGAAACATTGCGGAAATCGTCCGGGCGTCCGAATCGCTTGCGGAAATCGTACGGCGTACCCGAAACTGGAAGGTAGCTTTCGGTTTTTCGACGAACGCTGACCTGGTTATGGAGGCCTTGGGATCGGATCTTACAGATCTGGTCATTGACGGTGTCGGCGGTTCCCGAGCCGATGCTCGTGCGGCGGCGCTTTCAACGGTTCTCGGCGCGCAGGTATTGCTGGAGTCGATGAGCAATGAACTGCATGTCAACGGAACGAACGCTACGGCAGCAATGGAAGCCGCAATTCGGCAGGTGAGCTCCGGACCGATTCAGCCGGAACTGGGCGAGCTCAGGGTAACTGCCAAAGTGCTGCAACAAGTGCGTACCGGACTTACGGCCGCTGCAATCGTGAGTCAGGATAATGCGCTGACGCAATTGCGCGTCGCTGTTTCCGGCATCCAGCCTGGATTCGGTCCCGATCTGGTCAAGAGCCTGTTGCCAGCCAACTATCGCCAAACTCTAGAAAACCTGATGCCTTTGGTTGCCGGCGCGAATGCTTCGACACTGGCAGCAATTAATGAAGTCGCGCGTACCGGTGGCTCCGACCCGGACGTCAATCGCGTTCCTGTTATCAGCGGTACGCCCGCCAGTACGGTTGCCGCGGGCGCCGTCTACTCGTTCGCACCGACAGCCAGCGATGCTGACGGCGATGCCTTGACATTCAGCATTGTCAATCGGCCAGCCTGGATGAGCTTCGCCAGCAATACCGGCGTTCTCACTGGCACGCCGTCGTCGGCAAATGTCGGCAACTACGGCAACATTTCGATTCGCGTCACAGACGGTCAGGCGACAGCCAGCCTTCCTGCGTTTTCGATCAGAGTGACCGTCGCTTCAGTCAATTCGCCACCTGCCATTTCTGGTACACCACAAGGCAGTGTGCAGGTCGGATCCGCCTACGCATTCACGCCTGCTGCGTCAGATCCAGATGGCGATCCCTTGACCTTTAGCGTTGCAGCGAAGCCAACCTGGCTGAATTTCAATTCGACGAACGGCAGGTTGACCGGTACGCCGGCAGCCTCCGATGCCGGTATCCATGGCAGTATCGTCGTCTCTGTATCGGACGGTAATGCAACGACAAGTTTGCCGGCATTTTCTATTTTCGTTACGACATCGTCGGGCAATTCGCCACCGACGATTTCAGGGACACCGCCAACCTCAGTAAATGCCAACTCGCTCTACAGTTTTACGCCGACTGCAAGCGATCCAGACGGTGACTCATTGACGTTCACCGTGAACGGTCTTCCTGGATGGGCATCCTTTACGCCGTCCACGGGCCGCATCAGCGGAACTCCAAGGGACGTGGACATCGGCAACTACAGTGGTATCCGGATAACGGTATCGGATGGAATCGCAACAACGGATCTCGGGCCGTTCACAATCGCGGTGCAGGCGGTTAGCACAGGATCAGTAACATTGAGCTGGATACCGCCTACCGAAAATGAAGATGGAACTCCTTTGACGGACTTGGCGGGGTATCGGTTCCTATGGGGTACGACGCCAGGCAACTATCCTAATTCGGTAACTGTCGGCAACCCGGGACTGACGAGCTACGTGATTGGCAATCTCCCTCCGGGTACCTACGAATTCGTGGCGTTGGCGTACAGCGCGTCCGGTATCGAAAGCCAGTTCTCGAGCCCCGCAACGCGAACCGTGCCGTAGTTTCAAATGTACCGGGGCTTTGGGCCCCGGTACTTCTCTGTTTGTGTGCCGATGAGTCCCACATTTCGCACACTCCTTGATCGACGGCGACGAAGCTTCCCTGATCCCAGCCAGCTCCGGCAAGAGCCGGGCCCCTGTCACGCGAACCGTGCACCAGGCCGCCAAGGCATGGCACTATTGCGGGTCTTGCATGCGGACGGGGTTGCCGGTCTCACCGGCGGTGCCCCCAAACAACAGGGACTCTCTTGAGCATAGATAGCCGAAAACTCCTGATCGTCGAAGACGACCCCGGTCTGCTGAGCCAGCTCAAGTGGTGCTTCGAGGGCTTCGACGTGGCAAGCGCCGGCGACCGGACCAGCGCCATCAACGAGTTGCGGCGCCACGAACCCATGGTGGTACTCCAGGATCTTGGATTGCCGCCCAACCCGGAAGGCGTCGACGAAGGGCTCGCCACGTTGCAGGAGATCCTCAAACTGGCGCCACATACCAAGGTAATTGTCGTCACCGGCCACGGCGACCAGGAGAACGCCCTGCGGTCGGTCGCACTGGGCGCCTACGATTTTTACCAGAAGCCGGTCGACACCGACACGCTGCAATTGCTGGTCGATCGCGCGTTCAACATCGGTGAGCTCGAAAGCGAGAATCGGCGTTTACAGAATCTTGCCAGCGAATCGCCGCTCGATGGCATCGTGGCTGCCAGCGAAGGCATGCTGCAGGTTTGCCGCATGATCGAGAAAGTGGCTCCAACCAATGTCACGACGCTGCTGCTCGGCGAATCCGGCACCGGCAAGGAATTGCTCGCCCGTGCGTTGCACAACCTGAGTCCGCGCAAGGACAAGCGTTTCGTTGCAATCAACTGCGCCGCGATTCCGGAGAATCTGCTCGAGTCGGAGTTGTTCGGCCACGAGAAGGGAGCGTTTACCGGCGCGGTCAAGCAGACGCCGGGCAAAGTCGAGATTGCCAACAGCGGCACGCTGTTCCTGGACGAGATCGGCGACATGCCGCTGGCGCTGCAGGCCAAGATGCTGCGCTTCCTTCAGGAACGCGTTATCGAGCGGGTTGGCGGACGCGAAGAAATCTCTGTCGACGTCCGCGTCGTGTGTGCCACCAACCAGAATCCGACCGGGCTCATCAGCCAGGGCCTGTTCCGCGAAGACCTTTATTATCGCGTCAGCGAGATCACGATAGACATACCGCCGTTTCGCGATCGCGAGGAAGGACGGCTGATTCTCGCGCGCACTATCCTGAACCGTTATGCGAAACAGCAGGGAAGGGCACTCAACGGATTCACCGACGACGCTAACGAAGCGATCGAAGCCTATTCGTGGCCCGGCAACGTTCGCGAACTCGAGAACAAGATCAAGGGTGCTGTGATCATGGCCGACGGCAAGCAGGTAACCGCTGCCGACATGGGCCTGTCCGGTATCGAAGACAGGGAGCCCGAGTCGCTGAATCTTCGCGAGGTTCGCCAGCGGGCAGAATCGAAAGCCATCCGAGTCGCGCTGATGAAGAATTTCGGCAATATCTCGCGCGCCGCGGAGCAGCTCGGGGTCACGCGGCCGACGCTGTACGATCTTCTGAACAAGTACGGATTGTCGGCGGACGCCTATTCCAAACGTGCCGCGTCGGACGACGCCTGATTGGTTGGCTGACAGTCGCCTGCAGTGCAGGCTCCTACAGCGCACGAATATCGCAGCAGTATTCTTGTAGGAGCCTGCACTGCAGGCGACGCGCTCTAACGGGTTTTGAACGAGTCGGGATTCAGCTCGTGGCGTGACAAGAGCTTGTAGAAGTCCGTGCGATTGCGTTTGGCGAGCCGGGCCGCCTGGCTGACGTTGCCCATCGTGATCTGCAAAATCTGTGACAGGTAATTGCGCGTGAACTCGTCACGCGCTTCGCTGAACGAAGCCAGTTTGCCGCCGTGTTCGCCGAGCGAGGACTGCACCAGCTCGCCACTGATGACCGGTGAGCGCGACAGAGCGACGTTCTGCCTTACGATGTTGTAGAGCTGGCGGATGTTACCCGGCCACTCGGCGGTGACCAGTAATTCCACGGCTTCCGGCGCATAGACCTTGCGTTCCTGCCCGGCTTCTTTGGCGATCTGCTGCAGGAAGTGCGATACCAGCAGTGGAATATCCTCGCGGCGTTCGTCGAGAACCAGGATGCGGATGCCGACAACATTCAATCGGTAATAAAGGTCTTCGCGGAACTTTCCTTCGCGCATCATCTCCTGCAGATTCCGGTGTGTTGCGGATATCACGCGCACGTCGACACGCAGTGCTTCAGTGCTGCCAACCGGCCGTACCTGGTGTTCTTGCAGAACGCGCAGCAATTTGACTTGCAGCCGCATCGGCATGTCGCCGATTTCGTCCAGCAGCAGCGTGCCGCCTTCGGCTGCCTGGAAAAGTCCCTTGTGAGTGCGTGTGGCGCCTGTAAACGCTCCTTTCTCGTGACCGAACAATTCGGACTCGAGCAGGTTTTCCGCCATGGCGCTGCAATTGATCGCAACGAAAGGCTTGTTCTTGCGCGGGCTGGCGCGATGAATGGCCTGCGCCAGCAACTCCTTGCCCGTGCCGGACTCGCCGGTGATCAATACGCGCGCATCGGTCGCGGCAACCATTTTGGCCTGGGCCAGGATCTCCTTCATTGCCGGGTTGCGCGTAATAATTTCGGATGCCCAGTCGTCATCGACTTCAGCCGAGCCGGAAATCTTCATCGCACGCTCGACCGTGCTCATCAGCTCGTCCTTGTCGATCGGCTTGGTGAGGAAGCCGAATGCGCCGCTCTGCGTTGCCACGACGGCGTCCGGTATCGTGCCGTGCGCCGTAATGATCAGCACCCTTAGGCCCGGCGAGCGCGTCTGCAGTTCCTTCAGGAGCGCGATGCCGTCCATCTTGTCCATGCGGAGATCGGTGATTACGAGGTCAGGACGGAACCGGTGCAGGACGGCGAGCGCGTTCTCGGCACTCTCGACGGCCTCCACTTCGTACTGCTCGGCCCGCAGCCGGATGCTCAGGAGACGCAGCAGTCCCGGGTCGTCGTCGACCAGCAGGATCTTGCCTTTGGATGGAACGGGTCTATTCGCCATGGATTATGAGTTTTCAGTCGCGCGGACCACGAATTTTACATATTAATGCGGCGAAGCGTCGAAATTACTGTTCGCGAATCGCCCGTTCGATCGAGGTGATGGCCTCGAGCTTTTCCTCCGCCTCGGCCAGAGACTGTCGCAGGCGGCGGTTTTCGGCCTCGACGCTGGCTATGCGCTGCGTCACCGCGGCTTCTTCGGTCGTCGCGGCCCGGTTGTTTTCCGACCGCAGGCGGTTCGTTTCGGCACCCAGCATTATGCGCTCTTCCACCTGGCGCAAACTGATGGTCGCGAGCGATATCTCGCCCGGCGTCATCAGCTCTTTCTGTGACAGCAGGTCACGCAGCAGCGTCTGTGCTTCGTCGGGGCTGGACTCGGAATGGCCTGGTGTCGCCAGCACCAGGGCGAATCGCAGCCGGGTGGACGGGTCGGGTGTCAACTGTGCCGCGGCGCGGGAGTCCGCGTAGATTTCGGCTTGCGTGGCCGGATCGCCGCTGACCAGTTCGTAAATCTCGCTGATGTACTGGTTGGTTTCCGGCGCGCCCAGAATGACCGGTTCGGCATCCGCCGTGCGCCGGCCTTTCAGCCAGTTCGAGGCCTGCGTACAGCCGGACATCAGGGCAGCAATGACGAGCAGAGTCGCTGCTCTGTTACATCGGATTGTCAGTGACGACTTAAGCATTCGCTGCGATCCTTGGTTTCTCGACCATCCGCTTCTGCGGAATGTGAATTCGGAAATGCGCCCCGCAGAATTCTTCGGAGTTGACCAATTCTACGGAACCGTTGTGAGCCTGTATGCATTCAAGCACGACAGACAGGCCGATTCCGGTCCCGGCAATATGGCCGCCCTGTTCCTGCTGCCCCTGGAAAAAAGCTTCGAAAATCCGGGGACTTTCATCTTCGGGAATCCCGGGACCCGTGTCCGCGAACTCGAGCACAAAACTGTCGGGCGAGCGCCGGGCCCGAATCGTGACGATTCCGCCCTTCGGCGTGAATTTCACGGCATTCGACAGCAGATTATCCAAAACCGTGCGAATCTTGTCCCGATCCGCGCTGACAATGATGTCTTCGACGTCCAGACGCAACTGAATCTGCGCTGATTTCAGTGCCAGCCGCTGGGCCTTGGCAACCTGGATAACCAGTGCACGTAACGGGAATTCGCTTCTTGTCAGCACTTCGTTCTTGCTCTGCCAGGCGCTGAAGCTCAACAGGTTTTCGATCAGTTGCTGTAATTTCAGCCCGTTCATGCGCAGGATATCGGTCACCTCACGCTGCTGCGGGTCCAGTTCGCCGACAGCGCCGTCCAGCAACAACTCGGTTCCTTCGCGAATGTTGGCGAGTGGCGTCTTGAGTTCGTGCGACATGTGTCGCAGGAACTTGTTCTTTTCCTGCGCCAGCTCCAGCAGGCGCACCCGCAACCATTCGAGCTGGCGACCGAGTTTCTCCAGGTCCGTCGGCCCTTTGACGACTACCGGTCTGGAAAAACCACTGCGTCCCAGTTGATGAATTGCGCGGTCTATCTGTCGAATGGGCCTGGCGACGAGCAAGGTGAAAAAAAGCACCAGGATCAGTGTGCCGGGAACGAGGGCAGCCGTCTGCCATGCCGAAACCTGCTGCGCATGCCGGGTGCTTTCGCGAATCCGTTCGAGCTCCGTTTCGATAAAGGTATTGGTAATGACCGTGAGGCGCGTCACCCGCTGCCGCAGCGTGGGAAAGCTGGCGGTAGCTCTCTGGGCCGATGCTTCGTCGAGGGAACCCTGCGTCAGCGTACTGACGATGCGCCGCGCCGCTGCGCGGATCGAGGTAGCCAAAGCGCCGGCGTCTGACTGCTCTATGACGCCCTTCATCGCGTCGAGTGTGGCCTCCAGCGTTGCCAGGTCCTGGCGAAGCAAAGCCAGGCTGTCGGGATTTCGCAAGACCAGGTATTGACGCGATACACGTTCCAGCGACGCGACGTTTTCGGCAAGCTGGCGATTGTTCTCCGCGGCCGAGACTCCGGTGATCAGCAGTTGTTCACTTTGTTCGGCCAGACGATCGAGATTGACGATTGCCCAGATCACCGCCACCAGCAATGGCAACGCCACGAGGCCGAAACCGACCAGGATCAGTCCGTTCAGCGATTGCGGGCGCGGTATCTTCATTGACGGATTCTAGCATTCACATGCGCAGGTCAATTTCCAACTCATTCCCGCCAGAAAGCGGCGGGATCCCGCGCGGCAATCTTTCGTTCCCAGTCGAGGCTGGTGCGGACGATCGTTTCGAGGTCATCGAAGCGGGGCTTCCAGCCCAGTACCTTGCGTACCCGGTCCGCGACGGCGATCAGTTCCGGCGGGTCGCCGTCACGACGGGGCTCGTCAATAATTTTCAGGGCCTTGCCATGGGCTTTCTCCACGGCGCTGAGGACCTGCCGAACGCTGTAGCCGTGACCATAGCCACAGTTCAGCGTGGCAGCTTCGCCACCACGGCGCAGGTAATCGAGCGCATCGAGATGCGCCGATGCGAGGTCTTCCACGTGGATGTAGTCACGCAAGCCCGTTCCGTCCGGTGTGTCGTAATCGTTGCCGAATACGGATACGTGGCTGCGCCGGCCGACCGCAGCCTCGCAGGCGACTTTAACCAGCAAGGTCGCTTTCGGCGTTGACTGTCCGATGCGCCCACCGGGGTCGCAGCCGGCAACATTGAAGTAACGCAGCGCCACGTAGGTAGGTCCGCCGGCGGCAGCCAGATCGCGCAGCATCCATTCGGTCATCAGTTTCGAGCTGCCATAGGGATTGATCGGGACCGTCGGCGAGTCTTCGGAAGCGCTGCCACCGGGTGGAATGCCATACACTGCCGCCGTCGATGAGAAGACGAAATGCTTCACGCCGTGTCTCTGGCTGACCTCGAGCAACGTGCGGCTGTTAGCGGTGTTGTTTCGATAGTATTTCAGCGGATCCGCCACCGATTCCGGGACGATCGTATGCGCCGCGAAATGCATCACCGTGTCGAATCGGTGTTGTTCGAATAGATGCTCTAGCAGGGCGGCGTCGCCGGTGTCACCGATGACCAGTTCGCCGGCGGTTACGGCGGCTTCGAAGCCGGTGGACAGATTGTCCAGTGTGACCACGGACTCGCCGCGTTCTCCGAGCTGACGCAGCACGTGCGAGCCTATGTATCCGGCCCCGCCGGTAAGTAGTATCTTTCTGTTTTTCATAAAGTTTCCGGATCGTCTGCCGAATAGGTGAAGCACCTGCTGTCAACCGCGGTCAGATTCTAACAATACTGCATTGAGGAACAGGACATGAGTCGCAATAAAGCGTTGATTCGACAGGGACTGTTGCAGAAAGCGGAAGGTCTCTTCAACTGTTCGCCGCCAGCCGCAGCCTTTATGATCGGCCTGTGTCCAAACGGAGCCGTTCAGCTTGCTTAGTATCAGAGACTTTGTTCCTATAGTGGCGTGCGTCCCCTTGCGTCGATGGACTGCGACGGGCCTGCTCGCAATGGCGGTGGCGTCCTGCGGCGGCGGGGGCAGCTCGGGGCCGGCGCCGCCACCTGCCGCCACGGTGACTGTTTCCGGTGTCGTCAACTACGAATTCGCGCCGCCCAATACCTCACCGGCGATCTGTGCCGGCCTCAATTTCAATGCAATCCAGGTACGTCCGATTCGGCGCGCAACAGTTCAGCTGCTGCAATCACCCGGCAATTCCGTCCTGGGTTCCACGGTGTCGAGCGACACGGGCGCCTATTCTTTGACGATTCCCGGGCAGACCAATGTCTTTTTGCGGGTGCGCGCCGAACTGAAGCAGGCGGGCGCGCAATCCTGGGATGTCGAGGTCCGCGATAACACGCAGCACAGCAACGGGCAGCCCTTGTTGACGCAACGCGCGATCTACGCGCTGGACGGCAGCGTTTTCAATTCGGGCGGCAGCAACATGACACGGAACCTCACGGCAACCACCGGCTGGGGTGGCAGTTCCTACACGGGCGTGCGTGCGGCAGCGCCATTTGCCATCCTCGACACGATCTACAGCGCGATGCGCACGATTGCCACCGCGGATCCGGCCGCGAGCTTCCCGCCGCTCGACGCATACTGGAGCGTGAACAACAACACGAGCATTGGCACCGGAAACGACGCAACCGACATAGGAAATGGCGATATCGGCACCTCGTACTATGCCAGTGGATTCGACTCGTCGCTTGGCGGTGCCGTGACCGCCCTGTTCCTGCTCGGTCAGGCCGGGGACGATACCGAGGAATTCGATGATCATGTCATCGCCCACGAGTGGGGCCATTATTTCGAAGACAACTTCTCGCGTTCCGACAGCCTCGGCGGCCCGCACAGTACCGGCGACCTGCTGGACAAACGGCTGGCATTCGGCGAAGGCTTTGCCACTGCGTTATCGGGTATTGTGCTGAACAATCCGGACTATTGCGACACGCTGTGGTTTAACGGAAATCTGACCGGCTTTCGAATCAACATCGAAGGCGGCAGCTCCGGACAGGACCCGGGCTGGTACAACGAGACCTCCGTGCTCAAAATAATTTACGACTTGTGGGATATCGATAACGACGGCACGGACCTCGACTCGATAGGATTCGGGCCAATCTACGATGTCATGACCGGTCCGCAGGCTTCGACACCGGCGTTTACGAGTATCTTCACTTTCTCGGCTGCACTAAAAAACCAGGGCACGGGCAAAGACGTATTCATCGATACGCAATTGCTGCGCGAGAACGTCACGGCTAACGGCATCGAACCGTACGGGTCTACGGAAACAAACAATGCCGGTGGCGCGCAGGATGTGTTGCCGGTATACACGAGCATACCTACCGATGGCTCTTCGGTCGCAGTTTGTTCCAACAGGCAGTTCGATGGTGTCGGCATTAACGCAAGTGGAAACAAATTGTCGGTGCACCGCTTCCTTCGCATGAACGTTGCCAATCCGGGCCAGTACACTTTCGTGATATTGACGGATGCCGCAACGATAAATGCCTTGCCACCCGGTGAATCCAGCGATCCGGACATCGATATTTACAGCGACGGGAATCGTGTGGCACGAGGCATCAGCGGCGATGCAAACCAGGAGATTTTTTCCGCAACGCTTGCTGCCGGCGAGCACGTAATGGACTTTCACGAGTGGCGCTACGAAGATTCTTCGGCGCCGGCGAATTTCCCCGCTCGGGCGTGTTTTACAATCCAGGTGACCGGGCCGTGAACCGGATAATCAAAGGTGATTCGAATGCTAGTGAATAAACCTGCTCTTCCCACGATTGCGTTGTGCCTGGCTGCCTTTCTTTGCGCATGCGACAGATCAAGCGAAGAGGGTGCCACGACGACTGGTTCGAACTCCGCGGAGTTGTCGGCCAAATCGGCAGGGAGCACGGAATCTGCCGGTGAGAAATCGCCCGGTAAGCCAACTGCGCCCGTGTCGATCGAATACGACATCGTTGGCAAAGCGGTCGTCGGCCAGCCGGTCGGTATAAATCTCCGAATTTCATCGAATAGAGAAAATCAGCCGGTTACGCTGCATTACCGGGTGACCGACACCAGCGCGATGTTATTTCCGGAGTCCCAGGCGCAGCGCATCGACTTGCCGGCATCAGGCGACCGGCAGCCGCGAATGCATCAGGTGTCAGTCATTCCTCAGCGCGAGGGCCGGCTTTTCCTGAACGTATCGGCAGAAGTGGAAACCGAGAACGGCACGATGTTTCGTTCGCTCGCGATCCCGATTCAGGTCGGCGCCGGCTCGCAGCCGCCGGCGGTCAATGGTGAGCTCAAGGAAACTGCCGAGGGCGAACCCGTCATCTCGATGCCGGCAAGCGAGTCCGGCGACAGCTGATTCGGCCCCGGTGTCAAGTGCTGTCGAGGTCAGATTATGTTCAATCTGGTGAAAAACCTGCGTTACAGCCGCAGTATCCACAGGTTTTCAACCGCACGGAGCCCACATCGGGAAATTTTTCCCAATATTTTTTCCAATTCGAGAGTTGCATCACAGACGCCAGGCTTGGCCGAAGGCTAATGTTCGTCGCAGGCTGCCGTGGAACCATGGACGATCGATTCGACGGCAAGCGATGACAAGATCCCGCCATAACGAATGCGCACTCGTTACGGGGGATTCTTGCGCAACAATGAATCGAACGAACCGCGGGCGTCGATGCATCAGGAAATCAGGCAACGGATCAAGGAAGCATCTGAAAAGTCCGGCAACAACAAACTGGACTTCCTCGCCCTGCTCAAATTGATCGATGAGCATTATGACAAAATGGAAGCGACCATCACGCAGTCCTTTGCGCAGTCGCTGGCCACAACGACCACTACCCCGATCGAAGTTATTTTCGACAGCGTCACCGACGCGCTGATTTCAGTCAATTCCGCGGGCCACATTCGCAACTGCAACAAGGTGTGCTCGCGATATTTCGGACTGAGCAAGGACCAGCTCATCGGCGCGAATATCGCAACGATCCTACCGGCTGCCGCGAATCAGCCACTGGCAAATTTCCTCGATCCGTTCATGTCGAGCCTCGACGACACGAATATCGAGTTCAATGGCGGTGAAGTGGAAGCGGCTCGCGCAGACGGCCAGCATTTCATCGCGGAAATCAATTCGAGCAGTCTTGAGGTTGGTGACGATCGCGTTTTCGTTATCAGCCTGCGCGACATCACCGGCCGCAAACTGGCCGAGAAGACCTTGCGGGAAAACGAGGAACGTTATCGGGCGCTGGTCGAAAATGCACCGGAAGCCATCGTTGTCCTCGATGTCGATCGCAATATTTTTTCAGATGCGAATGAAAATGCCTGCAACCTGTTCAACATGTCCCGGGCCCGCTTGCTCAGCGTCGGACCGAAGGCCATCAGCCCGCGAATGCAGCCGGACGGTACGCCTTCGTTCGGCATCCGCCGCGGCCATATCGACAAGGCGCTGGCTGGCGGACATCCGATCTTCGAGTGGATGCACAAAGACGCGAACGGAAAGGAGATACCCTGCGAGGTTCGCTTCAGCCGACTGCCTGATGCGGAGCGCAAACTGATTCGCGTCAGTATCAGCAATATCGAAGACAGGAAACGCAACGAGGACTTTGCGTTCGCACAAAACAAGATCCTGGAGATGATTGCCGCCAGCAGCCCGCTGGACAGAACGTTGAAGTCGATTTGCCAATGTATCGATCGCATGGGCGGCGGCATGCGTGCTGCCGTCATGAAACTCGATGTACGCAACCAGACCTTGAGCGTAGAGCAGGCACCCGGCCTTCCGGAACCATTCAAGTTGGCCCTGGACTTTATCCGCGTCGACGAAAACGCCATCGCCTGCGGTGCTGCGGTTTTCGCCAACCGGGAGAAAATCGTTGCCGATATTTCTGGCGATCCGGCCTGGGCACGGCTGCACGGTGTTGCCGCCAAGTACAATGTTGCTGCTGCCTGGTCCTTCCCTTTGCACGGTGCGGCAGCCCGCATAATCGGAACGCTCGATGTTTATTTGAATCAGCCGAAGGAACCCGGCACCGATGATCTGGACAAAATCGGTCGAATGGCGCGTCTTGCCGGTATCGCAATCAAGCGCCAGATTGATGAAGACCGTTTGAAAAGTTCGGAGTCGCGCTACCGCGGCCTGTTCGAAAACGTCGTTGACGGTGTGTACATCGCTTCCCGAGAAGGTGACATCATCACGGTCAATCCGGCGCTGGTCGAGATGCTCGGATACGATAGTGCGCAGGAAATGAAGCAGGCCGGTCGAACGACCATGCTGTACGTTAACCCGATTGACCGCGAGCGGGTTTTTGCACGGCTGGAAGCACAAGGCTTCGTGCGCAACTTCGAATACCGCCTGCGACGGCGCGACGGTAAGGAAATCGTGGTCCTGGAGAACTCGCGGGCGATTTACGACGACAACGGCAACGTGGTTGCTCACGAAGGTACGATTACCGATATTACCGAACGCAAGATGGCCGAAACGCGGGTATTCGAAGAGAAGGAGCGCGCGCAGGTAACGTTGCAGTCGATTGGTGACGGCGTCATTACCACCGATGCCAATGGCTGCATCGACTACATCAATCCGGTCGCGCAGGACCTCACCGGCTGGGACATTCGTACCGCACGCGGCAAGCCGATCCAGTCGATCATGACCATCGTCAACGATCACACCCGGGCAACGGTCGAGAACCCGGTACTTCGCTGCCTCAAGGAAGGACGCGTCATAACGCTGGCGCAAAATTCGGTACTGATCAATCAGCATGGCGATGAAGTGCCGATTCAGGATTCGGCGGCACCGATTCGCGATCGCATCGGCAACATCATTGGCGCGGTCATGGTGTTTCACGACACCAGCAAGGAGTCGCGCCTGTTCCGCCAGCTGTCGTA
>Ga0224510_10000507_pt1 | contig 29515 bp, 30 predicted proteins | sample SF_May12_sed_USG_FD_170161 | JGI IMG/M metagenome (GOLD analysis project Ga0224510, IMG submission 170161) | Sediment microbial communities from San Francisco Bay, California, United States - SF_May12_sed_USGS_4_1 | ecosystem: Environmental > Aquatic > Marine > Sediment | place: USA: California... | reverse complement strand
AGTATTTTTGCTACTTTTCTCCATCGATCATATTGCTCTAATAGCTTGAGTGGTTTTCTGATGAAAAACTCATAGCCTGTCCATATTTTTGATTGTTCCATTGGATTGAAATACTTAGGTTTTTAACGGTTGATTTTAGCAAATTTTTTTAATTTTGCTAAATTCTTAGTGTTACCTATGTATCTCATCTTATTCAATCAGATCCGGTGATGCGAAAAAAACCAGAGGAGAGCTATTTGCAATTTCCAAGCAACTCACGGCCATTGTGGGAAACAGGAAGGCAACCGTTCAACACGAGCCTGTCCCAGCATGTTCCACACGGTATATCGGAAAGAGAGTTTTCTATATTGAAAAAGTTGAATCTTTCGATATGCCAAAATCCGTTACCCGCTTAAGTAACGGCTGGACCATGCAAAAATGGTTGGCAAAATAGCCACCAAAAATGTCGCAACAGCGACACCGCAGGGGAACCCATTTTATTGGGCGCCCCTTTTTTATTTCCGTCCCGTCATTCGAGAACGATCGGGATTTTCAAAAACCTTCATGACCTCGCTACATGTCATTCCGGAAAACATATTTTTCCGCACGAGGAACGAGTGTGAGAAAAATAGTTTATCCGGAATCCATACTCACTTAGATACGGTGAATAAATATTTTCTGAAGTTACATTAAGAATGGATCCCGGATAAGTTAATTTCTTTGAACTCATACTTCGTTCAAGAAATTATACTTTCCGGGATGACAATACAAGAGAGATTTTTGAGAAACAAAACCATGCATCAGTCAAGACTAGAATCTTGGCTCAAAGAGGAGTATAATGACAGTAAATAAGCAAAAAAACAATTTTACTAAAAATATGAGCAATCAAAAACAACAAAAAATCAACATTAAGTTTTCAGATGAAAAATTGAGCGGACAATATTCAAACGCCATGCAAATCCTTCACACCAAAGAAGAATTCGCCCTGGACTTTTTGAACATTCTTCCACCAACAGGAGTCCTAAACTCAAGAATCATCGTCTCCCCAGGACACCTCAAAAGAATGCTGGGAGCCATCAAAGAAAACCTAGACAAATATGAAAGCCAATTCGGAAAAATCCAAGAATCCAAATCTCCACAACCAGGAAAAATTGGATTTGAAGATAGAGGGTAGGAAATATAGCATCCCCGCCTTTTCAAGGAGGGGAAAGAGGAGTGGTTGGAATTTGACAAAACCTCGATTTTGCGCTATAATTAGCACAAATCAGAAATCAAAACAAAAAGGAAGACAGAAAAATATAGGCACTCAGAAATTGTTGAGTATGCTTGGAAATCAAAATTAAAAAGCAGGAAATTATCTAGAATAATAATCGTTTTTCAAAGGGAATTGAAAAGTATATGCGACAAACCGTATATTTTTCAATTTCCTTTTTTTGTTGATCTGATTAACTAATAAACAACTCATAAACCTATGCCTAAAATTAATAAGTATAACTTACAAGCAAGAATTTTTCCAACAATACTTTGCGTGTTGCCTTTGCTAATTTTCCAGTATTTTTTTATTAATGAGCAAATTGCAATTTTTCTGAAGTATTTAGGTGGGGTGGAATTTGTTGGAAATGTAGCAATATCTTCTGCATCTATTTATTTCGTTTCTCAAGTTAATAGAATAATTTCAAAAACTTTTTTTGAAAAGTCTTTAGAATATATGCCAACTACTAATTTATTGCTTTTTTCAAACTCTGAATATAGCAGAAGCCATAAGAAAAAAATATACAGTAAACTGGAAAGAGATTTTGAAGTAAGACTTCCTAATGGAAAAGAGCAGGACGAAAATGAATTAGATTCTAGAAAAAGAATTTCTGAAGTCGTGGGTTTAGCTAAAAAGAGGGTTGGTGAAGGGAAACTTTTATTGCAACACAATATAGAATATGGTTTTTGGAGAAATTTTTTAGGTGGATCAACGCTAGGGGTAGTATTTTCTTTTATTGATATTTATTTTTCTTATAAAATTGAAAATAATTCAGTTTTAGCTATTTCAAGCGTATTGCTTTTGTGTTATGCGTTAAGTTTGATTTTTTCTAAGTTTATTATAAATAAAGTTAGTGATAATTACGCAAGAGTTTTGTTTGAAGAATATTTAGAATCTAATCATTAAGTTTTTAAAAATATGGATGATATTTTAAAACCAGAGGTGGGGATTTTCCGTGTAATTTTTTTGAATGTAGGTCAAGGTGATGCTACTTTGATGATTGTGCCTGATAATGAGACTCATAAATTTTTACTTATTGATTCTAATGTGGATGATGACAATGGTGTTAATGTCGCAGATCTTTTAAAGTCTGGAGTTTGTGAGAATGAGTTGATTTTTATCAATACTCATCCACATAAGGATCACTTAAAGGGCATTGATGATATTCATAAGGCCGTTAAAATTAAGGAAATTTGGCATTCGGGTCACTTGCCACATAGAGACAATAGAGAAGATTATGATAAAATGAAAAAAATTATTTCTGATATTGGCGAGCAATGCGAATTTTTCATAAAAGGAAGCAATGAATTGAATAAAGTGCATGTTAATCTAGATGAGGGTTCTGGGATCACAAGAAAGATCGGTGATGTAGATTTTCAGGTTTTTGCTCCTGCTCAACATGTAAGCGATGATATTCAAGATGAGGAGCCTGAGCAGCGAAGAAATAGAATTCATGAACAAAGTGGAGTGATTAAATTTACCTATAAGAATAAAAGCATTCTTATCACAGGAGATTCTGACAAAAAAGCATGGATTGAGTATATTACCCCATATTACAGAGATGTCTTAGGGGCAGAAGTTTTGAGTGCATCGCATCATGGGTCAAGGAGTTTTTTTAAGGATAGTGAAGAAGATAAAGAGCCATTCGAGGATCATATTGACGAAATTAGCCCCGAGTATCTTATCATTAGTGCGCCTGAGAAATCACCCCACGATCATCCACATGCCGATGCTATAGATATTTATAAAAGATTTATTCCTGAAGATAAAATTTTTAATCTTGGCAAGAATAATCAGTCGTTGATTGTTGATATTGATCTAAGTGGTAATTTAAACACTAGCTGGGAATGCGTGGAGTCTTCGAATTTAGATGGGGCTAGTGAAGAGGGTTCAGGGGAGGATAATTTTGGTGAAGAATTTAAGGAATATAAAGAATTAAAAGAACTTGCAGTAAAAGAAAGGTTATTCCCAGGCAATCTTATTATCGGAGATTTTTCTCATAGGCAGAAATTAGAAGAAGAAGTAAGGGGCATTGTTGATAATAGTAATTATAGGCACCCCGTTAAATTAAAAGCCTCTTTATATTGGGGAAGAGAGTGGGATAAGGAGATGAATAGAAGATTTTTAAGGTCATTTGTTTCTGGTGAGAAGTTACCTGTTTATAGTTGGCTAAAGTTTGAAGTATTGGAAAATTTTTCTTGTAATTACAAGGTATACTGGCAAGTTGTAAATACGGGAGATCATGCTCGATCGCTTGGGGGCTTGAGAGGTAATATTTTTTCTGGAAGTATGGTTCAATGGGAAAGGAGTCTTTATCGGGGAGTGCATTGGATACAGTGTTACATAGTAGATGTAGATTTAAATAGTTGCATTGGTAAATCAGAATTATTTTTTGTTGCTTTTAATCCTGCAGGAGAATAAAAGGGATCAGGTACCTTTTTGAGATATTGGTGCTAATGGTTCGGGATCCTGAAATAAATTCAGGATGACAGTGTTTTGGTTGGGGTTTTTGTTGCTGGGGATTTGAGCGATCAAATCCCTTTTTTCTTTCAAAGCAGAAACAGGACATGAGATGACGGCCGTCATCTCATGTCCTGTTTTCTTTTCCGGATTTCCCCATTCATTTCCAACACACAAGCACACCAATATATCGATATATTGAAGTGTAGTTTGAAAACCACGGCCGTGGTTTTCATGCTATGGTTTTGTTTTGAATGAGTTTGGAATAAAAAGATATGCGAAGTGTTCGGTCTTGACTTTTCTCAACAAATAAAGTATGTTCAATTCAAGATTAACTTGCGCACAAGGAGTATTATCATGAGCAAGTATTGGGATGGGTACAAAGATGGAAAGAAGAGGGCGGAGGAAGAAAGTGGAGATCCTTTAGCTGAGCTTTCCAACACAATGAGTGACGTTGTAAGTGGTGTTGTTGGAGCAATCTTTAATCCTTTCAGTTCCAATGATGAATATGACAAAGGATTTAGTGATGGCCAAAGCGGCAAAGATCCAAATTCTTCGGACAAGTAAGCTGAATCCTAGCACAGACGCCTCGTAGAGGCACATAACGGAGCTACTTTCAATGAAAGTAGCTCCTAAATAATTTGTGTTGGCGATTGGGGATTTGAGCGATCAAATCTCTTTTTTCTTTCAAAGCAGAAACAGGACATGAGATGACGGCCGTCATCTCATGTCCTGTTTTCTTTTCCGGATTTCCCCATTCATTTCCAACACACAAGCACTTCAATATATCGATATATTGGAGTGTAGTTTGAAAACCACGGCCGTGGTTTTCATGCTATGGTTTTGTTTTTCTTTCTTCAAAAATTTGTCACATAATCTCACGGCCGTATAATTATGTAACAAATTCGTCCCGAATCTTTATTATTGTGTGTTGTTGATTTTCTGAACCATCCCATAACTCTTTATATGGCAGTGTAATACAAGTTGGTGGTTATAGGATTACTTAATTTATTAGTTGACTTATCAGTAAATCTATTATAAAATATTTGGATACTATTTTTTGTGTCAACAAATAGTTCTTATTATTTCAACTAGCGCAGAAAAGGGGAATGCTATGAAAGATGTTATTGGACAATTTGTCTATAGTAGTGGTGATGGAATTAGTTTCTATGTTGATTCTGAGGGATGCACAATTACCAAGTGCATGAGCGAACCCGGGATTGCTGAAACTTCGCATGTCTTTAGTATTCCGGAAGTCAGCAAAGGATCTTTTAATCTCGTTGCTGATCGTCACTGTGATATTGGTGACATGCAGAGTGATCATCGAGAAGACCTGGGTTCTGTTGGAAGCACCAAGGAGGAAGCATTGCAAGCTATGATCGAGAAAGTGATTGATCCATATCGGAATAAGGGTCCTTATAGTTTTAATGTTAACGTTGATGTGGCAAAAACGAGGTTAGAAAAAGCTATGGGATTGAATTAATAAAACAGGCTAGACATTTTTTAAAAGTAATTTATGTCAGCGGTTGGGGATTTGAGCGATCAAATCCCTTTTTTCTTTCTTCAAAAGCAGAAACAGGACATGAGATGACGGCCGTCATCTCATGTCCTGTTTTCTTTTCCGGATTTCCCCATTCATTTCCAACACACAAGCACTCCAATATATCGATATATTGGAGTGTAGTTTGAAAACCACGGCCGTGGTTTTCATGCTATGGTTTTGTTTTGAATTGTTTTGGAATAAAAAAAAGAAAAAAGAGAGAGTGAAGTCGTTCTTCTCTCCCTCTTTTGGGTTATCATCATGACTGATGTTGATCAAAAAATTACCACCAATAATACAGGTGAAATCTTTGGCGATTTTCCCATAGGTCAAAAACTTTTCTGGCCGGTTGTGGACGCATTGCACGAGATGGACTCCCGTGCAGAATTTGTGATACTTGATAGCGAATGGCGTTGCGCTTTCCCTTTGAAAGTTTACCGTGGTTTTTTCCGCGGAGTTGAACGCACTTTCCGTTCGACGTGAAGGTTGGTCCAGATAAACCTTGCGTTTTAATTTTAGCTACAATACCATTTAAATCTTCTGAACTTAGCATAATATTTCTCCTTCTGGTTGAATGAACTGGGATAAATGATTTAGAGATAGTATAGGGGATATTTTTTAATATTGCAAGAAAATCTTTGCTTTGAATTGGTTTGGATTGAAGTTAGTGAAAAGTCTTGCTATTTTTTTTCTTTGTGGTAGCATGGTAAAGTTATTTCAAAATCAGATGTTGAATATTCCAGCGAAGAAGGAGAATCTCGCCATGTACAAAAAAGTTTTGACATTACTGCTGTCCATTTTTTTCTGCGCAACATTGCCGGCCCTTGCCACAGAAACCAGTCTGCAGATTGATCGACAATTGGAGGTGACCAACGATTACACATCAGCTACGCTGTATGAGGTGTGTGATTACGAGGGCTGCGTGTATTGGGCCCCCTTGGAAATCTCTAACTTCGACGCAGAAGCAGACATATGGGCGATCAACTCGCTCCATTGCAACCTGAATGACGGTGACTACGACAGCTCTCACTATGTTTTAATCGGTAATGTTCCGTATGTTGCCGTCAGTCAGTGCGAGTACTGCGGTGAGTACTATCAAGGAGAGGAGCCTCCGGAATGGTATTATTTCCGGAATAAATGTAAATTCGTCTTTACGGGCTATGATGTGGCTCAATAAGCTCTACTTTACGTAAACAACCTATACGATTTAATATTCTGTTCAACATCTGATTTTGTTTGAGGGTTTTTGGAATAATTCCAATAACCCTCTTTTTTATTTTCACTTTTATCTTATGAAATGGTAGAATAAGGGAAATAATTTAAATTGAAAGACATGAAAAAGGGAATTGATTGCACTGGGGTTTGTGTTGTGTATTTCTGTCATGATGGTGAGGGAAATTTTGTGATGGGGAGGAGAAGTGAAAATGCCAGAGATGAGCATGGGGTGTAGGACATTGGTGGTGGAGGATTGGAATTCGGAGAAAAAGTTGAGGATAATTTGAGAAAGGAAATCAAAGAGGAATATGCCACAGATGTCTTGGAATTTGAATTTTTGGGATATCGTGACGTGCACAGGACTCATGATGGGAAGAAAACTCATTGGATTGCTTTGGATTTCAAGGTTTTGGTGGATGCTCTGAAGGTTTCCAACGGAGAACCTCACAAATTCAGTGAGGTGGAGTGGTTCACACTTCAAAGTTTGCCAGAAAAAATGCACAGCGAAATGCCAAGATTTTTTGAGATATATGAGAGTAGGATTGGATAGAATCAGAAAAGCTAAGATTTTTTGGTTGACGAAATGGCTGAAATCTGCAATAATAAATCGTTGCAAATAATTTGCAAAGTACATTAACTTAAGCCCAGGGGAGGGGGTTATGAGCATATACACCGAGTGTAAAAAATGTCCGAGTCTGGGTGTTTCATTGCACACCATTCCGGACAGTGATCTTCAAGAAGTCGAGGATGCTATCGTTTTTTTTCGATGTGTTCCATTTTGGGACATTATAATGCTGTTGAATTGCCCTCATGGGAGGGTTTGTTTGGCAGTGCGTCCGAGAATACTTGCCCTATACGGCAAGTCTCAAGTAGAGGGGGAAATTTCGGAAAAAACAATTCCTGATGATATTTCCATTGAACCGAGGAGGGAAACTATACGTGATGCAATTCCTGAAAATGGGATAACAAAGGAGAAGATTAGTGCGCTATTGACGAGAGCAAGAGATTTTCATGAAGAAAAAGAATCTCGGGTGGCTTTGTATGAAGCTATTCCGAGATACCATGAGAGAAAAAATGGCTATAATCTCGCACCTGAAGTTCGGGCAAAGATGGTGAAAATATACCTGATCTTCAAGGAGGCTATGGAGCATGGAATTAAGCAGGTGCATGTTGAGACAATATATGAAGCAATAAGCAGAGAAAATACTGCCTTGAAAGATGCGGTTAAGGGAGTTTGAAGAATTTTCAATGCTTTAGTTTCATAATCCGGCAGAGTGAGCGATCACTCTTGCCGGTTTTTTTATATGTAAAATTAAGAAGTTGCGAAGTTAGGAAGTTAGGAATTTAGGAAAGCTGAGCTTGTTATGTGTTATGCGATTTTGATGATATAATATCTCTTGTGAGGATTGAGAGTTTGAATTTGAAGAAAAACCCCTCCTCATTCCTCCCCTTGAAATGCGCAGAAGGGGAGGAGGATTAAATGTAAAAACAAAAAGCAAAACATGAATAAAAAAGAATTTTTGGGGAAATATAACATAAACGAAGAAGATTTTGAAAAAACAAAAATCAAATGGTCAGATTTGATGGCTATCAGGAAGGATTATGAGAAATATAAGAAAAAATTGAATCCTATTGCGAAATATATTGCGGAGAACTTGGGAGAAGTGGAGAGCGTTTGCTATGTGAGGCATCGCGTGAAGAGAACGGATGATTTGATTGCAAAAATCATTCGAAAGAAAATCAAAGATCCAAACAGGAAAAATGTGACTGTGAAAAATTACAAAAGGCAAATCACTGATTTGATTGGAATTCGCGCTCTTCACCTTCTCAAAAAAGATTGGGAAAGCATTGGTGATTTCATTTTGAAGAATTGGGAGCTATATGAAACTCCAAACATTAAGATGAGGAAAGGGGATAATGTGAGTTATTATTCAAAGGCTATTGAAAGTGGAAAATATCGAAAAGAGGAGCACAAGGAGAGTTATCGCTCAGTGCATTTTTTGATTCAATCCAGGCCAGACAAGGAGATGTATGTTTCTGAGATTCAGGTGAGAACCATTTTTGAAGAAGCTTGGAGTGAAATTGATCACAAGGTGAGATATCCCAATGACACGGATGATGAATTGGTGAATCGGTTTTTGAAAATTTTCAACAACTTGGCTGGAAGTGCTGATGAGATGGGGTCATATGTCGTGAGTCTCAAGGAGAATTTGAAAGAAAACGAAAAAGAAAAAACTGAAAAAGATGAAAGGCTTGGGAGTTATGAAAAAAAGATCAAAGCACTTGAAAGAAAGATTGAAAGGCTCAATGTTTCTCCTGACAAGAAAAATGAAATTATCAGTGGCATTGATGATTTGAAAGGGAGTCTCAAAATTCTCATGAGTGACAACATTGACATGAACTGCGGTTTTGTGAACATTGATTCGCTTCCTTTTGAAGAGGACATGGAGAATGAAGCACACAGCATAGAACATGAAGCACATAACATAGAACATGAAACACATAACAGGGAACATGAAACACGTAGCATGGAGCATGAAGCACGCAACATGAAACACAAATCAAAAACAAATAAGAGCAAAAAAAACAGAGAAGAGAATTTGAAATTGAAAATTTAGGGATAAAAAAACAGGCAATCTAGAGGTCCTTTCGGGACTTTGATTGCCTGATGCGTTGTTTGCACACCCATCTGCTTTAGCGGAAAGCGAATTTTTTCTGACACACTGGACAGATTACATTTGTTATATCATCCAGTAAGATTGTATATAATGGAATGACATATGAATAGTTGCAATTCGGACAAAGCGGATCCCCATAGTTGTCTCGTATTGCTCGAGGGAGATTTTTGTCTCGAATTGGGTAAAGATTTGGTTTGGGATAATGCATCGAGACATTGGCGGGTTCTTCTAGCGATTTTATTCGCCCGATAACTGCGCACAAATCTGATTGATGTCCTTTCACCTTTTTTTTCTTTGGGGAATCTAATGCTTGATGTAGCTTTTCCACTTGTTTAGCTATGTTATACATTTGGCTTTCTGTTAGTGCTCCAAAAAGCGGTAGCGGTTCGCATTTCCAATGTATGCCTCTTTGAACAAATCTCACCGTACCATCGGCTTTAAGTGTTTTAATTATAATTTCTTTCTGCTTTTCGCTTAAAATGAGGTTTCTGACTTTGCTTTTTTTGATTTTTCCACTTTTTTTATTAGCCATGATTACCCTCCCATAGCTTGGCGTGAGTATAGTTATATTTAAAATATTTTCAAAAGAACGATGGTTAATAGTACTATTAATAGAGTGAAGTGTCAACCTCGATTGACTTTTTTTTGGAAATTGCTACAATAATTTTGTAAATTTGTTGAAAATAGTTATGAAAAAAAATCAGCTGAACAATATGAGCATGATGCACATGATGACCTGTGAAAACAGAGGCTGGTTTTTTGTTCTAAGTAAAGTTTAAAAATAATACTTTCACACAAAAGAAGCGGCCTCTGAGAAGAGGGCTGTTTTTCTTTTGTTGCGAGGTCACAAAAAAATGTTCACAACAATAATCAATGATTGCCGCGATGCAAATGCCGAGGGGAGACAAGCAAGCAGAGTTTCAGCTTTGACTGGAGCTCCTGTCAATTTCGTGGGAGTGAAAAATCCTTTGGAGGCAGCAGGAAACATAATCGACACAATTGACGCGACTGGAGATGAAAAAGCGATGATTTTGGTCAATGTGGCTCCAAGGCATGGAAAAGCAAAAAAATGGCCAAATGGAACACCTTTCGGGTATTTTTGGTACAATGAAATTTTGGTGGTTTCCACTGTGGATGATGTGACATTGTCTTTGGTGAAGAAATTCGGACTTGCTGATTCAATCACTGTTTTTGAATATGAAAAGACTGTGGACGCTATGATCAAAGAAGGTTTCATCAAAGAAGAATCAAGAGACAGAGTTAATCGAGGTCAGTTTCGAAGTTTTGACTTTGTGCCGAGAGCAGCTGCATTTGTTTTGAAGCACGGAAATGTTGAAGGAGAAAAATTGGACATTTCTGAAATCCCAGATGCGCCACATGCTGTTTGGTGGGTGGACAACTTTGGAAACTGCAAGACAACAGTTTTGGCAGATGAAGTCGATGAAAATTCTGAAAGTGATTTTTTGAAAAAACTTGCTCACTATCCACGATTGAAAGACGTTCCAAATGATGAAGTTGCTTTGGTGACCGGAAGTTCAGGGTTGGGAGAGAGAAGATTTTTGGAGATTGTTGCTCAAGGAAAAAGCGCTGCTGAAAAACTAGGATTGTCATCAGGTGATTTGGTTGAATAATAAAATATTTTCTGAAAAAATAATCGGCAAGGGAGCGCGAGCTTCCTTGCCGATTTTTCATTCTCGATTCATGATCCAGCTGCGAGTTGCAGTGTATGGATCCAATGTGGAATCTTTCATACTTGTGTAGTCCGAATATGTTTCGGGCCATTCTGAAAGAGTCTCAGAAAATTTTAGTGGAACAGTCCATTCTGTATTTACTTGATTGACGGGATTTGCATAAGATCCTAATAATGTTCCTATAGCATCTCTAGTATGAAATGGACCCAGCAAAGGCAACACAATAAGCGGACCTTTTGGTATTCCCCAAATTCTGAATACATCACAAAAATTCTTGTTGACGTTTCGCGGAATTTTCGCAAAATCAAAAAGTCCAAAAACAAAAGTGTGTGCAAGTGTTCTTCCTAAAACAAATGCAGCGCCTTCAGAGTCCCCTATTAACATATTGCTTGCAAGATATATAGGAGATTTCAGATAGTTGAAAAAGTTTCGCATTCCTGTTTTTATCTTGCTATGTAGCACTAATTCATATGCTTGCGAAACAGGATTGATCACATACTCATACAACCCATCATTGAAAACAAAGACTATTCTATTGAATTTTTCAAATGGGTCTGAAATTTTTTGAGGGGCTTTTTCTTCGAAAAATTCTTCTAAGTCAGGCTGGGCATAGGAAACGCCAGTAGATTTTTTTTGTGCGCAACCTATATTTAGTAAAATAACAAAAAGCGCCAAAAAAGTAATACTATTTTTTTTCATGACACCCCTCTCTCCTTAGATGTTAATGAAAAGTTCTCAAAGAGCTTAATTTTTTTGATGTCTATATCCTATACTCTCAAAGGAAATAAGTCAAAGAGTGGGAATAAAAAAATGAAGCAAAAAACGATGTTTCCGCCTCAGAAATCCAGAGTTTTTATGGTCGGGGTTGCAATAGCGTTTTGAACCAATACTTCATCCAGACGACACATAGCATACCCATGGATAATAAGGTTATCAATGTGTCGATAGCTTCTTTGCTTAGGAATTGGAAGAGTAAAACTCCTGCCAGAATTCCTAAATAAACTGACCTTTTTATGCAACTCATTTCACTCCTCCTCCTGCGGATGATTTTTTGTTTTCATAAAAGCATACCTTAATAAATGAAAAAAATCAAGAGTTTGCGGGATTATGTGCTATAATGAAAAAACCTTAAATTTAAACTTTTATAATTATGTGTTTAGCGTTTCCAGGGAGAATAGTTTCAGTTGATGGAGCTCAGGCCGAGGTTGATTTTGATGGGGTGAAGAAAAGTGTAAATGTTTCTTTGCTTGAAAAACCAAAGAAAGGTGAATATGTTATTGTTCACGCTGGTTTTGCAATTGAGAAGGTGGATGAGAAAAGGAAAAATGAAATTGAAAAAATAATGAATGAAGAGATTTGATATGTGAGACTGTATAAACCCCTCCTCCCCGCCAGATGACGGATTCCCCTTGGAAAAAAAAGGGGGGGTCTTAAAACATTATTAAGTTGTGTATAAAAATAAGGGGATCCTGAATCCCGCTCTAGGCGAGGCAAAGCAAGTTCAGGATGACAAGCGACGAATGAATATAAATTATGAAAAAAATTCTAGAAAAAATACATGAGGTTGCGAGTGAAGTTGGGCATGATGTGAATCTGATGGAGGTTTGCGGAACTCACACACAGGCGATTAGCAGAAATGGTCTCAGGAGCCTCATGCCTGAAAATGTGAATCTCATCACGGGCCCTGGATGTCCTGTTTGTGTCACTGCGCAAAAAGACATTGATGCGATTGTAAGTTTGGCTTTGGCAGGAATTCCTGTGGCTACTTATGGTGATTTGATGCGCGTTCCCGGAAGCTTTGGAAGTTTGGACCAAGCGCGTGAGAAGGGCGCGAAAGTTTTTGATGTGTATTCTGTCCAAGATGCTCTTGAAATTCAAAAGGAAAATCTAGAATTAGTTTTTTTTGGTCTTGGATTTGAGACCACTACTCCCATGACTGCATTTGCAATCAAAAAAGGATTGAATGTGTACTCAACGCACAAACTTTTTTTGCCAGCCATGAAAGCGCTTTTGGACATGGGAGAAATTCAAATTGATGGGTTCATTGACCCGGGGCATGTGAGTGTGATCATCGGAAGTGACGCATATGAATCTTTGAGCGGAGTTTCTCAAGTGATCACTGGCTTTGAAGCGAAAGATGTTTTGGAAGGAATTTTGATGTTGCTTGTCCAGATTCGAGATGGAAGAAAAGAAATTGAAAATCAATATGTTCGAGCGGTGACCGAAAAGGGGAATGAAAAGGCTAGGAAAATGATTTTTGATGTTTTTGAGATGGGGGACGGAGACTGGAGAGGATTCGGAATGATTCCTGGTTCAGGTCTCGACATCAAGAAAAAATATGAGAACCAAGATGCCAAAAAAAGACACAAAAAAATTCTAGACAAAATTGATTTTTCCGGCTCCAAAGATCCAGCAGGATGTGCTTGTGGGGAAATCATTCGAGGACTCAAGAATCCAAAACAGTGCCCAATGTTTGGGCGTGCTTGCACACCGGAAAATCCAACAGGACCATGCATGGTTTCTGTGGAAGGAGCGTGTAATGTGGCTATGAGATTTGAGAGGTGAGATTTGAGAAGTGAGAGAAGGAATGGAAAGAAAATAGATTTGAAAGGTGATGAACACGCAACATGAAACACGTAACACGCAACAGTAAATGCTAGGGAATTTTTGATGATTTTAAGAAATTAAGACATATATTATGAGTAAAAAAGAAAATGAATTTGTTGAATTGGATCATGGAGGAGGAGGTTTCAAGTCTGCAGAAATTATTGGTGACATCAGGAGTATCATGAATTTTACTGGGAAGTGGAAGAATTGTGAGGATGACAGCGCTGTCTTTTTTTTGGGAAAAAAGGGTCATTTGGTTTTCACAACTGATGCTTTCATTGTGGACCCCTTGTTTTTTCCAGGAGGAGACATTGGAAAAATCTCAATGTGTGGGACAATCAATGATTTGGCAGTGATGGGAGCGGATCCGTTGGGAATATCTCTGAGTATTGTGATGGAGGAAGGATTTCCAAGAGAGGATCTCAGAAAAATCATCAAATCAATTGACAAGATTTCAAAAGAATCCGGAGTTCCTGTAGTGACAGGAGACACAAAAGTGACTGAAAAAGGAAAAATTGATAAGATTGAAATCACAACAGCAGGAGTGGGGATTGCACAAAAAGTAATCAAGAATAGTGGGATGAAAGCAGGGGATTTGATCATTTCATCAGGAGATCTTGGGGAACATGCAGTCACTCTTTTGGCCACAAGGTTCAACTACAAAACAAAATTGAAAAGCGATTGTGGGCCAATGAATCATGAGCTCAAAAAAGTGCGAGAGTTTCTCACTTCTTGCAAGGACCCAACTCGTGGGGGAGTGGGGGCAAATCTTGTGGAGATGGCTGAAAAGTCAAAAGTGAAAGTAATTCTTCAAGAAAAAGAACTTCCATATAAAAAAGAAACCAAAGCCGTGTCAGAGATTCTGGGAATTGATATTTTTTCTTTGGCTAGCGAAGGAAGATTCATTGCTTCAGTGAGACCAAAGGATGCAGAACGTGTTTTGAAAATATTGCAAAAATTTAATCCCGAAGCAAAAGTGATCGGAAAAGCTTCAAAAGGAAAAGGGGTTTTTCTCGAAAATGAACTCGGTGGTTTCAGGCCAATTGAAATGCCAAAAGGAAAACTCATTCCAAGAATTTGTTGACAATTGAGTGGCTGGGATGTAGTTTTAAAACAGTTATTCATATATGCAGATAAACTGCAGAAACATTGGGAGTGGAGGACATTATGGTTGCGAGTCACTGGATTATTTTTGGAGGCTATCTGATCGTGGGTTTAATTTTGTTGGTATTAACTCATCTTTTTATCAAAAATCTAAATCCAAACTTTGGAGACGATTTTGTGGTCATTTCTCCAAAGAATTGGGACTCATTGATAGTCTGGTTATATAAACTTTTCTGGCCACGATCAATCGACGATGTATGGAATTTGCTAGGTAATGGCCCAGTGCGATTTGATGGTAAGGGAAAAATCAGTTTGCCGCTTGCAATTTGGATTACAGATAAATCGTGGTTTGCGCGTAGCATACTGGTTGTGTGTATAGTTTTCTTATATCCCATGAAAATATTTCTTAATATTTTCTTTTATGCTTTCAATGTTGTAAATTTTCTGCATGTTGTCGCGTACTTTTTGTGGGGCATGTTGAACGCGATCTTTGAAAGAAGATGAGAACGTTGCATGCTGTCAATCAAATAACCGGGGGCGTGCATATTTGCGAGCCCCTTGTTTTATTTAGTAAGTAGGTAATAAAAAATTTGACCTACACTAAGTCCGGCGTCACCGCGTGGGATTTTTTTGTTTTTCCAGGCACCTTTTGATTCAAAATAGTCAGAGATGATTTTCGTGTTGGAAACTCCTCCGGAGATGAAGAAGGTTGTAGATTCGGGATTTGAGATAGAGGGGTGAGACATTTCACAAAGACCTTGGGCGAGATACATTTGAGCAGTGGCTGCAAGGCGATTTTTGTCTTTGTGTAAGTTTTTGGTTAGATATTCAAAAAGATGAGTAGTGCTTAGGATATATTGACCTTCTATTTTTTCAATTTTTGGTTTCAGGTTGAGGTAAGGTTTGGTTGAGTTTTTTGAAAGCGCTGCAATGGGTCCATGCTTGAACTTTCTTTTGTTGGTGGAAAACTCAAGAAGCACCGAAACGGCGTCAAGGATTCTTCCGCTACTGGAAGTTTCCAGGCAATTGAAATTTTGTTCAAGTTGACTGTGCAAAAGTTCGAATTGATTTTTGTTGTAATATTTCTTGACGTGAGAAAACACCTCTTCTTTTGAAAGAAATTTCGAAAGGATGCTCACGAGCATTCTCGCAGGTTCTTTGATTGCCAATTCTCCTCCAAGAAGAATTTGATTTTCAAGATGCCCAATTCTTTGCATTTTCAATAAGAAATTTGTATTTTTTTTGGAAATTGTATCTTGTGTCTTGGTGATTGCGAAGCTTTCTCCGCCCCAAATTTTTTCATCTGTTCCCAATCCTGTTCCATCCATGGAGATAGATTTGAGAGTTGAGATAGAGAGTTGAGATAAAGGAGTAAGCTGTTTTTGAGAAAGGAGATAGTCTCCGATGGATGAGAAGGTATGGGCGTGGTGGTGTTGAACTTGAATGTGAGTAGCTTTGAATTTTTTTGAGAGTTCTCGTCCTAATTCAGTGGTGACATAGCCTGGGTGAATGTCCGTGATGATGATGTCAGGTGCGACATTTTTTTCTTTGAGGAAGAGCAAGAGTTCTTTTTTGAGATCTTGAAAGTTGGAATTTTCAAGAAGATTTCCAAAGTCTTTTGAAAAAAAAAGTTTATTTTTTGAGAAAACAGAAAAATTTCCCGCAGATTCGGCTCCGAGAGAAAGGATGGATTTTTTTTGGCTGTGTTGAAAGTGAAATTGTTGCATATGCCCTGAGTATATCATTAAAATCTTAATTTTATTAAATCATGAAAATGTGTTATACTTTTTCTATAATCAAAATAATTTATTATATGAGCCGTAGTCTTTGAAAGACATGAGGAAAAGAATGGTTCTTTATTTAATTTTAAGAAAAAATGAATAGATTTTCAAAACAAAAAGGCTTCACGCTGATAGAATTGTTGATTGTGATTGCGATTGTGGGAATTTTGTCTAGTGTTGTGTTGGTGGCTCTTGGAAACGCACGATTGAAAGCGCAAGATGCAAAAAGAATTTCAGAAATAAGATCAATTGAGACTGCACTTGAGGAATACTACACCAGCAATGGTCAATATCCCGCATCAGACATGGATGGTACCGGAGGTTGGGACGTTGGAAATCAAACACTCACCTTCCTTTCCAATTTGGGAGTTGATGTTCCAGAAGACCCGGTTAAGACTGGGAGTTCTGCAGGATATGTTTATTATCGCTATAATCCAGGATCTGGTGGCTGTGATTCTAACAAAGGTTCATTTTATGTTTTGGGGATCACTGATCTTGAATCTTCCTCTCGACCTTCTCCGGATAGTCCGGGATTTTCTTGTCCCCTTAGAGACTGGCAAACTTCCATGGACTGGGTAACTGGGAGATTTGAAAACTAATTTTCTTGCAAACAAAAACAAAAATATGATCAAAAGAATTCAAAACGCATTGGAAGAAAAAGGAATTTATTTAAATAGAAGGCAAATTGCACTCATAATCGCACTGATTGTCACGGTGCTTGTTTTTGCATTCACTGTGCCAAATATGATGAGCAAAAGAGTGGAAAATTTGGCAAATGATAATTTTATTATTCCAGCAGAGTAATTTTTTAAAATAGGCTATTATTAGATTGTTAATAATATTTTTTTATGGAGAAACAAAAAGAGAAAAAAGGTAAAAAGGATGAAAAGAAGCCAAAAATTGCAATTGTTAGCTTGACGTCCTGTGAGGGGTGTCAGTTTGCTTTGCTGGATTTGGGCGAAAGATTTTTGGAACTGGTGTCTCAGACTGAGATGATAGATTTCCGTTTACTTGAAGACGAAGAGGATTCAGGCGAGGAGCTGGACATTGGAATTGTTGAGGGAAATCCCGCTACAAAAGAGAACATCAAGACTCTCAAGGATTTACGAAAAAGGAGTAAGCTTCTGGTGGTTTTGGGAAATTGTGCGGCTATGGGAGGAATTCCTGAGATCAAAAATTATCAGGAAGGTGCAAACACAATCAAACATGTATACAAGTATGTTCAAGGAATTGAAAACCTTGAAGTGAAAGAAGTGGATAATTTTGTGAAAGTTGACTTTACTTTCCCGGGATGCCCCATCACTGCGGAAGAGTTTGTGAAATATTTTCCACTTTTGCTTAAGGGGGAAATTCCAGAAATTCCAGATCAGCCGGTGTGCAAAGAATGTCGAGCAAAAGGAAACAGGTGTCTTTTGCTGGACAAGAAGCCTTGTTTTGGACCAATGATTCAAGGAGGATGCGATGCTGTTTGTCCGTCTTCTCGAATGATGTGTCAAGGTTGTCGAGGCCTTCGCAAAACCGGAAATGTGAAAGCTATGAGAGCAGCTCTCAAAAATATGATGACTGATGAAGAATTTGAAAATACTTCAGAGATTTATGGACTTCGAGATGATATTGAAGACAGAGAAAACTTGTAACTGAAAATTAGAAAATAAAAGCTATGAATATAAAAATAAATCATATTAACAAAATGGAAGGACACGCCGGTTTCATGGCGAGTGTTCTCAAGGGAGATGTTAAGTCAGCAAAATTGGAGGTGAAAGAAGGAATCAGATTGATCGAAGGGATTTTGGTCGGAAGACACTACAAGGATGTTCCTGTGGTTGCTCAAAGAATATGCGGGATTTGTCCGGTGGTTCACAACCTAACTTCAATCAAAGCAATTGAAAATGCGATGGGTGTTTCAGTTTCCAATGAGACAAAGGAGGTGCGAAGACTTTTGGAATGGGCGCAAATCATTCATTCACATGCACTTCACCTATACTTTCTTTCATTGGCAGATTTTTTGAATATTGAAAATGATCTTAAGCTAATAGAGAAATATCCAAAAGAAACCAAAGAGGCAATCAAAATTAGAGAGTTTGGGATGGAGATTGTGAAGATTTTTGGAGGAAGGGTGGTGCATCCTTTGACAAACGAAGTTGGAGGATTCAAAAAGGTTCCAACTCAGGAAGAAATTCAGGCTTTGATCAAAAAAGGAGAGGAGACAATGTCATCAGTTGATGCTGTAGCCAATCTTTTTCTTGGATTAAAAATACCTGATTTTGAAAGAGACACAGAATATGTCTGCTTGGACAAAAAAGGAATATATTCTTTATATGACGGAGATGTTATTTCCAATAAAGGTCTCAAGATTCCTGTGAGCAAATTTGAAGAAAGCTTTTCCGAACTGCAAAGACAACAAGAAGTGATTAAAAGAGTTTCTTCTGATGGAAAAACGAGCTATATGGTAGGAGCCATCGCTAGAGTTAACAATAATCATATGAAATTGCACCACAAAGCGGAGGAGTATATTGAAAAATTGGGATATAAATTTCCCGACTACAATCCATTTCATAATGTGAGTTATCAAATGGTGGAGATCATTCATGCGGTTATTGAGTCTTTGAAAATTTTGAGATCATTGGGGCACATGAACTTGGAAAATGCAGTGACAAAAGAATATGAGGTAAAAGAAGGATTTGGAAGTGCTGCAGTAGAAGCTCCTCGAGGAACATTATATTATCACGTAGACATTGATGCGAAAGGATATGTTAAAAACGTAAATATCATTACCCCAACTGCTCAAGTGCTTTCCCATTTGGAGGATGATATTGCAGCATATCTTCCTGGAGTGATTGATTTGCCAGAAGAAGAAAGAACAAGGAAGCTAAGAGGATTTATTCGTGCTTATGACCCTTGTATTTCATGTGCAGTTCATTAGAAATTTGTTTGATAAGATAATAACTTAACTGAAGAAATAGAATATGCATGATTTTTTGATAGCAAAAGAAATTGTTGATGAAGTTTTAAGGATTATTGAAGAGAAGAAATTGAGTGGAGTTAAGAGAGTTGATTTGGAAATTGGGGTGATTGCACTTGCTCATGATGGATTTCCTGAGCATGAGGAAGATGTGAGTATTGAAAATCTTCAATTTGGATTAGAGGGTGTTTCAAAAAACACTGTCCTAGAAAAAGTGGAGTTTTCAATTAAGAAAACGAAAGACCACAATTGGAAAATTGTGAATGTCGTTGTAGAATAATAAGTGTAAGTTAATAATTAAAATGAAATAGATCAATAACTGTGTAGAATTCACTTTTATTGATTGAAAAGAGTATATGATTAAATTGGCAATTAATGGTTTTGGAAGAATTGGGAGATCGGCATTCAAAGCGGTTTTGGAAAATGAAGAAATGGAAGTAGTGGCAATCAATGATCTGAGTAATCTGGAGAATCTGGCATATCTTTTGAAATATGACAGTGCTTATGGAAAATTCAATAAAAGCGTTGAGGTTAGCAATAATAATTTGGTAGTCGATGGGAGAGAAATTAGAGTTGTTTCAGAAAAGGATCCAAAAGATCTTCCATGGAAAGAAATGAGTATTGATGTTGTGTTGGAATGTACAGGATTTTTCACTGATGCAAGTGCGAGAGGTCATTTGGATGCTGGAGCTAAAGAGGTTGTAATTTCCGCTCCTACAAAAGATGAATCAATTAAAACAGTAGTAATGGGAGTAAATGAAAATGATCTTACATCAGATGATCACATCATTTCTAATGCTTCTTGCACTACCAACTGCTTGGCACCTATGATGAAAGTTTTAGACGATGCTTTTGGAGTGGAAAAATCATTGATGTCAACGATCCATAGTTATACAGCAAAACAAACACTGATTGATACACTAAGTGAGAAGGATATGAGAGTAGGAAGATCCGGAGCAACCAATATTATTCCATCATCTACAGGAGCCGCTATTGCAACCACAAAAGCAATTCCTCATTTAGAAGGTAATTTTGATGGAATGGCTTTTCGAGTTCCGATTCTGGTTGGTTCAGTAAGTGATTTGACCGTTGTTCTAAAGAAAAACGTTACTGAAGAAAAAATTAACGAAGCTTTCAAAAAAGCGGCTGAGGGTGAACTGAAGGGAATTATGGAATATTCAGAAGATACATTGGTTTCTCATGATGTTGTTGGAAATTCTCATTCAGTTGTTGTTCAGCCTGATTTAACTAAGGTTATTGGAGGAAATCTCGCAAAGGTTGTTGGATGGTATGATAATGAGTGGGGTTATTCAAAAAGATTAGTAGAAATGGCAGAACTTTTAGCAAAAAGATAATTTAATAATAAGTGGATAGCAACTAGTAAATAGCAAATTAAAGCTAGCGGTGTCGGGATGTTTCAATATAGATTCTTTGAGTTTATTTTGACTACATACGAGTTGCCATTACAGGAATCATCAAATGATATTCGATGTAATAATACAAGGGGGGACATTAATTGACGGAACAGGAGATCCAATGGTCAAGAATGATATTGGAATCAAAAATGAGAGAATAGAAAAAATTGGTGACCTTTCTAATGATGGCGCAGACATCGTTATTGATGCTTCTGGAAAATATGTAACGCCTGGCTTTGTTGATGTAGGAAATCACTCCGATTCTTATTGGAGGGTGTTTTCTGATCCAGATTTGGAAAGTTTAGTGTATCAAGGAATTACTACTATTGTTGGTGGAAATTGCGGATCTTCTGTAGCACCACTAATGAATCAAGAAATGATTGCTTCCGTTCAGAAATGGGCGGATGTTAGTGGAATAAACTTAGATTGGTTGAGTATTAGTGATTTGTTGAGTCATCTTGAGAAAAATCCGCTTTCAGTTAATTTCGCAACACTAGTGGGACATAGTACAATCAGAAGGGGTTTGATTCGTGATGAGATGCGAGAGCTGACCAAGGATGAGATGGAAACTTTAAAAGAGGTCTTGAGAATGGCGTTACAAGAAGGTGCAATTGGAATGTCGAGTGGATTGGTTTATTCTCATGCCAAATTAGCTAATAAAGATGAGCTGAATAATTTGGCAGAAATCATCAAAAAACAAGGAGGGACATATTCAACGCACATCAGAGAGGAATCCAAAGACATTGTAAAGTCATTGTCGGAGGCTATTGGTGTAGCCAGAAAAACCGGTGTTAACCTGCATATTTCACATTTGAAAATTGTTGGAGAAAAAAATTGGCATTTGATTGATGATGTGATCAAGATGATTGATGGTGCCAGAGAAGAAGGTGTTAATGTTAATTTTGATGTATATCCATACACATATACAGGAACAGTGCTCTACACCTTGCTTCCGGATTGGGTTTCTGAGGGAGGAAAAGGGATGTTACTTTCAAGATTAAAAGATCCCAAGACAAGAGAAAAGCTTATCAAAGAAATGCAAGAAAATGAGGTTGAATATGACAAAGTGACAATAGCTATTTCTTCTTTGGATAAGACATTATCAAGCAGGAAGATAATAGATATAGCAAAAATGCAAGAAAAATCCGTTGAAGAAACAATTTTGGATGTTTTGGTTGCATCTTCTGGAAGAGTAATAACTCTTATGAACACTTTGAGTGAGGACAATTTAATGGAGCTAATGAAACATCCAGCTTCTATGATTTCATCAAATGGTTCTGGATATAATGTGGATCACAAAAATAGTAGCGAACTTGTTCATCCAAGAAATTTCGGATCATTTGTGCGAGTATTATCTAGATATGTTCAAGAAAAAAGAATATTATCATGGGAAGAAGCAATACACAAAATGAGCGGACTTCCAGCCAAAAAATTCAAAATTGATGGAAGAGGAACAATTAGAGAAGGGAATTTTGCAGATATTTTAGTGCTTAACCCAGATACAATAGATGATGCTTCTAGTATTGAAAATCCATACAGATATGCTAAAGGTGTTGACAATATGCTAATAAACGGGGAAACTGTAGTTTGGGAAGGAAAATATACTAAAGAAAGAGCGGGTAGGATTATAAAATTGTAAAATTTCTGAAATAAACAAATCGGTCGTTTGCTTTTTTGAAACTTATTGGATTGGTTTATGAGGACGTGGAAAAATTTTTATGGAAACTAATTTTTTTAGAGGAAAAAAAGTAACTGTCTTTGGATTGGGTCTTTTAGGCGGAGGAGTTGGTACGGTTAAGTTTTTGATCAAGCACGGTGCCAAAGTTATTGTTACTGATATCAAAACTAAAGAACAACTCAAATCCTCAATGGATCAATTGAGGGGTTTCAAGGACATTGAATATGTATTGGGTCATCACAGAATTGAGGATTTCACTAATGTTGATATGGTTATCAAAAATCCCGTTGTTCCTTGGAGTAATAAGCATATCAAATTAGCTTTAGACAAAAAAATTCCGGTGGAAATGGATTCCAGTCTTTTTTTTAAGTTGTGTAAAAATCCGATTATTGGAGTGACAGGAACAAAAGGAAAAACTACTGCAGCAACAATGATCTTTGATCTTTTGAAGTTGTCTGGAAAAAATCCAGTCAAAGTTGGAATTAGTAGAACATCTGTTTTGGATAAACTCGAATCTCTCAAAAAGGAATCCGTAGTTGTTTTTGAGTTATCTAGCTGGAGACTTTCAGCTTTGAAATATGCAAAAATGAGTCCGCATATTGCAGTTTTCAAAAATATTCATCCAGATCATCTGAATTACTATAAAAACATGGATGAATATATCGAAGATAAGAAAAACATTTTTAGGTTTCAAACACCAAAAGATTGGTTGGTGGCTAATTTTGATGATGAGATAGTTAGAGAAATATCTAAAGAAGCTAATTCACAGGTTATAGGGTTTTCAAAAAAACCTCTTAGAGAAGGACTTTCTGTTTTCATGGACGAAAGCGACATATATTTGAATAATGGAATTGACAACAAGTTTATTGTTGCCAAGGAGGAGCTAAATATTGTAGGAGAGCACAATCTCTACAACGTTATGGCTGCTATTGGAGCTGCAAGCGCATATGGAGTGAATATTGAAAAAATAAGAAAATATATTACGTCGCTCAAAGGTGTTCAAGATAGACTTGAATTTGTGAGAGAGTTCAAGGGAGTGAAATATTATAATGACACAGCAGCAACAATTCCTCAGGCTGCAATTTCCGCTCTAAATTCTTTTGATGAAAATGTGGTTTTGATTGCAGGTGGATCTGACAAGAAGCTGGACTTTTCTGAATTTGCTTTTGCGATTGTGAAAAAAGCTAAGGGGTTAATCCTTCTTAAAGGGGATGCAACTGAGAAATTGGCAAAGTTGATAAAAGCAAGATTATCCGAAGAAGGAGTGGATGACAAAATAGAAATTGTGAGCTCTATGGATAAGGCTGTTGAAAAAGCTTCAAGGTTTTCTGAGTCAGGTGATGTGGTTTTGCTTTCTCCTGGAGCAGCAAGCTTTGGAATGTTTAACAACGAGTTTGATCGAGGAGAGAAATTTAAAGAATCAGTAAAAAGTTTAAGATAGAAGAGTTTATGATTTATGATTTAGCCATTATTGGTGCAGGCCCTGCAGGGCTTTCAGCCTCTGTGTATGCATCAAGATATGGAATTAAAAATATTGTCGTCGGTGAGGTGGGCGGTGGATTGGCCATGTCAACTCATGAAATCGGAAACTGGCTTGGATCTCAAAAGGTGAGTGGGTTTGAATTTGCAAAAAATGCCATTGATCATGCAAGTAGTCTTGGTGCAGAAATCAGAAGTTTATCTGTAGATCAAATTGAAAAAAAAGACGGGGAATTCGGTATTCTTTTGAGTGATGGAAGTGAAATTTCTGCTAAGACTTTGCTTTTGAGTATGGGAACTAAGCGTCGAAAGCTAGGAGTTTCTGGGGAGAAAGATTTTGCTGGAAAAGGAGTTTCATATTGCTCTACGTGTGATGGATTTTTCTATAAGGATAAGATCGTTGCTGTGGTGGGTGGAGGAGACAGTGCTGCCAGCGCAGCTGTATATTTGGCTAATATTGCAAAAAAGGTATATTTGATTTATCGAGGAGATAAGCTTCGTGCCGAAAGATTTTGGGTGGATGCCATGGAAAACAATCCGAATGTGGAGATTATTTACAATACTAATGTGAAAGAAATCAAAGGCAATGAAAAAGTTGAGAAGATAGAGTTGGATATGCCAATAAATGGTGTGAGTGAGATTGTTATTGATGGATTATTTGTGGAAATTGGGCTTTCTCCTAATACAGAAATGCTCAAAAATATGGATATAGAGATGGATGATGAGGGATACATCAAGATAGATTCAGATGGAAGAACAAGCGTTAATGGAATATGGTCAGCGGGTGATATCACCAATGGATCCAGTAAATTTCGTCAAATTGTGACGGCTGCTTCCGAGGGTGCAATTGCAGCTAACAGCATTAATGTCTATTTGAATAGGCAAAAATAAACAGGAGGTGAAAATATTAATCCTTGTGTTGTTTTTTTTGATGTATTTTTTAAGTTAACTAATTGAAACAGGCGAAGATTTTGATTTTATGGTAAGAAGAATAATAAAAAAAGCAAAGAGCGTTTTGTTTGCAGATCCGAAACTTCTATATAATGAAGAGATGCATTTGCTGAACAAAGATTTCTATTTTGAAGGGACAAACAAAAAAGCAGTCATTCTTTTTCATGGTTGGTCAACAACTCCATATGAAGTGAGGAGATTGGGTCAGTTTTTGAACGAAAGAGGGTATTCTGTATATGGCCCAATGTTTTCTGGTCACGGAACGGTGCCTGAAGATCTGGATGGATTGGAATATATTGATTGGCTTACTGATGCAAAAAAAGCTATTTTGAAAATGAGAAGAGATCATGACAAGATTTTCATTGGAGGGACTTCAATGGGAGCCAACATCACGATGTGTCTTGCAAAAGAAGAAGAGGGGATTGACGGGATCATTCTTATGGCGGCGCCATATAGGATAAAGTTTGAAGAAATTGGAGAAATGACGGCATGGATTATGTCGAAATTCAAAAAATATCACAAGAAGTTCTATCCCCCAACATTTGGGATTTCAACAACGATTACCAGATTGATATCCTATCAAAGATATCCTATTAAGAATGTGTTGGAATTGGGGAGATTGATCAAAAGGTCAAGAAAAGATTTGGAAAAAATCTATCAACCTTGTTTGATTCTTCAATCAGCACATGATCACATTGTCACAAAAAATAGTCTAGAGAAAATATATGGTAAAATAAGTTCACAGCACAAAAGAAAAAAATATATCCAAAAAGCATATCACACCTTCATTTCTGACATTAAAAATGAACATGTGTTTGAGGATATTTTGGACTTTCTAAATTCTATTAAGTAGAATAAAAATTATGAAGGGAAAAATGCAGAGAAATGTTCTCTATTTTTTCCTAACAATATGAACATTGCAATTTTTACAAACAATTACCTTCCCAATCCATATGGCGTGACAACATCCATTGAAAGTTTTCGTAGGCAATTTGAAAAGATGGGACACAAAGTGTATGTCTTTGCTCCGCAATCGAAAGGATATGAAGATGAAAACAAGAATGTGTTCAGATTTCCGTCTATTGATTGGAAGTATAAAATCAAAATTCCTTTTCCCATTCCATATTCTTCTGAGATGGATGAAATTATTGATGGCTTGGATTTGGACATCATTCATTCTCAGCATCCCAATTTGTTGGGTCAGGTGGCAAAAAAATGGGCGAAGAAAAAAGAAATTCCTTTGGTTTTCACTTGGCACACGTTGTATGACAAATATACGAGCTACATTCCACTCATTCCTCATGAAGCAGTGGCAAAATGGGCAATTGATAATGCTGTGGAATATTCCAATGAATGTGATCAAGTCATTGTTCCAACAAAATCAATCGAGAAACTGATTCAAAAATGGGGAGTGACCAACAAAAATATTGCTGACATTCCAACTGGCGTGGACACTGAAACTTTTCAAAATCCGGATGGTGAAAAGGTGAGAAAAAAATATGGGATAGCCGATGATGAAATCCTTCTTTTTTCCGCCTCAAGATTGACTGATGAAAAAAATATCATCTTCTTGTTGCGTTCTGTCATTCAAGTTTTGAAAGATAATAATAATGTGAAATTTATTTTGGGAGGAGAGGGGTATTTGGAGGAGGAAATCAAGGATATTATTTCTGACAATGGGCTCAGAGAAAAAATCATTCTTACTGGACTCATTGATAGAGGGGAGCTTAAAGATTATTTCGGGGCTGCTGATGTTTTTGTATATGCCTCTCAATCAGAAACTCAAGGGTCAATCATTAGTGAGGCGATGCACTCAGGGCTCCCTGTTGTGACTGTGGATTCCACTGGGTCATGTGATTTGATTAAGCATGAAAAAACAGGAATTTTGGTTGAATGTGACAGGGAAAAGTTTTCAAGTGCTGTGAATCAATTGGTCAAAGATGAAAATCTTCGCGAATCTCTCGGAAAAAAAGCAAAAGAAATTTCTCAAGAAAAATACACTGACAAAGTGTGTGCTGAGAAGATGATCGAGGTTTATCGTGAATTAATTAACAGTAATTCGTAATCTGTAACTAGTAATTTTTAGGAAATAAAAAAAACAACAAATTTCTTCTTCTAAGGATATATTCCATGTTCCATGCTATGTGCTATAATACACAAAAAGGATAACTAAAGACAAAAATTATGAGTATGGAAATTCCAGAAGCAATTCGAGAAAAAGAAAATATTCTTCAAGGTAGACTAGAAATTTCCTTGGAGTCAGAGGGTGATTTTGAAAAGCTCGAGGAATGGCTAAGGGAAATTATAGATACAGAAGAAGCAGAACAATGCGTTTTTGTTTTGCGTTCAATGCAAGGAATGGATTTTCGCAATCAATGTCAAGATGCAACTCAAAAGTTTGGAACACAGTTGAACACTCAGTTCGGTGGAGAAGAATCTTTTTTTGATCTTGTGCCTTCAGCTAAATTTAGTGATGTTAGAACGCATAGTCCTATGGATAAAACGGGTAGTCGAGATAATCATCACAGTGTGGCGCTCTTGGAAATGAATCCAGACAACAAGGAGGCGGCATCTTTGGTTTTTGATTTAACTTACGGACACGCTTCTGGAAGAGGAAAAAGAAATGCTATTTCTGTTTTTTCTTTGAAGGGGGACGCAAAACAAATCATGGAAGCATTAAAGGATCACTATGGTGGATCTTGGAAAGTTAATTTTGAGCTAAATAGAAAAACTGGGGAATATAGATTTAAGATATAAAAATAAAAATATATATATGAACAAAAATCTAGAAAAATTGTTTAATCCTGCTTCTGTCGCTGTTGTGGGAGCTACGGAGAAAGAAGGGAAGGTTGGAAATGTGATTGCGAAAAATCTTTTGGAATTGGAATATAAGGGAGATGTTTTCCTGGTGAATCCAAAACACAACACTCTTTTGGGGGTGGATTGTTTTTCTTCTTTGGAAAATATTGAGAAAGAAATTGACTTGGCAATTGTGGCAATTCCTGCCAAATTTGTGAATGATACGATTTTGAAAGCTTCTGAAAAAGTGAAAAATTTCATTGTAATTTCAGCTGGATTTTCTGAAATTGGAGAAGAAGGGCGAGCATATGAAGATGAGCTCAAAAAAATTGCTCAAGAAAAAGACCTGAACATTTTGGGACCGAACTGCTTGGGATTCATTAATCCTGGCGCATCTCTGAATGCTTCTTTTGCGGGTGGGATGCCAGAGAGCGGAAATGTGGCGCTTGTTTCCCAGTCAGGAGCATTAGCAGTGGCTCTCATGGATGTTTCCAAAAAAGAGAGAATAAAATTTTCCAATGTTGTTTCCGTGGGAAACAAAATGCAACTCAATGAATCTGACTTGATTGAATATTTTTCAAATGATGAAAGCACCAAGGTTATCGCCTTGTATCTTGAAGGAATTGAGGACGGCGGAAAGTTTATTGAAGTGGCAAGCAAGGTTTCAAAGAAAAAACCAGTGGTGATTCTCAAGGCTGGGAAAAGTGAAAGGGCGCAACAAGCCATTTCTTCTCACACAGGAGCGTTGGCTGGAAGCGATGAAATCATGAACGCTGCTTTTGAAAAGGCAGGTATTTTGAGAGCTGCTGATCTCAAGGAATTTTTCAGTTTGATTAAGCTTATTTCGAATTTTGATTGTGCAAATTCTCAGGCGGCTATTGTGACCAATGCAGGTGGACCGGGTGTTTTGGCAACGGACGGATTTGGAGGAAAAAATGTTTCTTTGGCTCAAATAGATGAAGAATTGAAAAAAGCTTTGAAAGAATTTTTGCCGGAAGAATCTTCTGTGGAAAATCCAATTGATCTTTTGGGGGATGCTGGTGAAGAGAGATATCAAAAAGCGCTGGATGTTTTGGAGAGTAGTGATATTGAAAACATACTTTGTGTCATGACTGCGCAAGATCAAACACCCGTTGAAAAAATTGCCGAGGTGGTGGCTGATTTCAATTCAAAGAGTTCCAAAAACGCTCTCCCTGTTTTCATTGGAGGGGAGAAGATGGAAAAAGCATTGGAAGTTCTTGAGAAGAATGATATTCCCAATTTCAATTTTCCAGGAGACGCCATTGATGCACTTAGCAAATATTATGATTGGAATGAAAAAAGAAAGGATATTTTGGAGGTGGAAGAATTTGAGTCCAATTCAGAAAGAGCGGACAGGCTGGAAAAAATCATTTCTTCTGCAAAAGAAAAAGGAAGAAAAGCATTGTTGTTCGGAGAGGCGGCAGAAGTAATGAGTGCATATGACATCAAAACGGTTGATTTTGTTGCTTTGAATCCTGGAGAAGGCCTGGGAGAGGAGTTGTCTGTGAAATTTCCTGTTGCTCTCAAAGTGGACAGTGACACCGTTCTTCATAAGACGGACAAGCAAGGGCTCATGCTTGGAATTGAGAATATGGAATCATTGAAAAATGCGCTAGAAAAAATGAGACAGAATTTTCCGGACGAGAATTTGATCATTCAGCCTATGATAAAAATTGATCAGGAGCTCATCTTGGGCCTCAAAAGAGATTCAATTTTTGGTCCAGTGGTAGTGTTTGGATTGGGGGGGATTTATACTGAGATTTTCAAGATGATTGATTTTTTGGTCTTGCCAGCTTCAAAAGATGAAATTCGAAAGAAGGTGGAAAAAAGTAAAGTTGGATTTTTGTTTGAAGAAACCAGAGGAAAGAAAGTGGGGGACTTGGAAGAGATGGTGACTGTGCTT
>Ga0224510_10000504_pt1 | contig 29598 bp, 24 predicted proteins | sample SF_May12_sed_USG_FD_170161 | JGI IMG/M metagenome (GOLD analysis project Ga0224510, IMG submission 170161) | Sediment microbial communities from San Francisco Bay, California, United States - SF_May12_sed_USGS_4_1 | ecosystem: Environmental > Aquatic > Marine > Sediment | place: USA: California... | reverse complement strand
CTGACCCAGACGAGTAGTCACCCTCCCTCTCGTTGTGAACGCCTGCATCGATTCCGAGTAGAGGTGAGAGACGGAATTCCAGAATTCATGAGCAAAGCTCTCTCCGGAAAACCGTTCTCGCGCACGAGAATACGCGCATCGCTGCATATCCCTGTACCTAGCACGGTCGCTCAGCAACATATTCACACGGCTGGTCAGCTGTTCCACAAGAGCATCTTCAAGTTCTTCCCCTCGTCCGTAACGGCCTACCCTAGCCGCAGTTGCTTCTTCCGTCTGCCAAGACTTCTTCGCTATGCCTCTGCCTTGCAAGACAATTCCATGTTCCTCATCGTTGACATACAGAGAGCCACCGTCGATATCAGACACGATCGGAACTGTCCCATAACTCATGGCCTCCATGAGTGAGGCAGAGTGTAGAGACACACTGGGCAGTATGAAAAAATGTGCAGCAGCCATCAGCGAATTCATTTCATGTCTGGCCAAGTACTCCTGATCCCAGATGATACTCCGCCCAATCTCAGCATTGACCCATGACGCGTCAACGCCAGATCGGTGCAACTCGCTATCGCTGGGTTTCCCGCACCGGAAAATCAAAAGCCCATCCCGACCATTTGCAATAAACTTTTCCCAGAACCGTAGGACCAGGTGCCCACCTCGTCGAAAGAAGTTCGCGACAACCTGATTGGAGGAACCAACGAACAAGAATCGCGGCTTCGACAGAGTCGGTTTTTGTCGAAGCTCCTGCTCGAAGAACACCTCCGCGCTTAAGCCCGTCCTCGAAGGGAATAACTTGATGTTGACTATAGGATCTGAAAAGAACTGGCTGAATGCCCGAAGCGTCTCTGGCACATGCGAAAAGATCCCGAGGCATAACGGATGCGCAAAAATCCTTCGATAATGTTCCCTGAGCTCCTCATTGTTTTGAATGATTCCATCGCCTTCCGAAACAATCGGAGTGAAGATCTGTTCAAACGTCTCACAGTGAAAGATGAAGGGTCGTGTGAGTGAGGGAAATGGGGCGGTATGATGGAATTCTATCTCGCCGGGCAGTTCAGCCGTCAGAACTCGATTCGGTGACCAGAAATGCTCTTTATACCGCCTCGCGACAGAACCTTCCGCAAGTCCATCGAATCGACACTTTTCACGCTTTGCTCTATCCACCAGTCCTTTCCGAAGAAAAACATTTCCACGGAGCTTTCGGTACAGGCTGACATTATCCCAGGCAGAAAAGCTGATATTCTCTGGAGCATGGTCAAATAACGCCCTATAGAGTGGAGCAAACCCATCCAAAGGGATGTAGTGACTCAGGTTCCAGGGAACGGCGATATTCAATGGTTGTAACATCTTATCGCTTCCCACCAACTTCATATCTGCCGGATTGCCGCGAAATCTCCAGCACATTCAGATCGCATACTAATCTCAAGGCATGTGAAACTGTTTCTAAGAGGATGCTCATGAAAAATCATCGCTCAATGACGTATCCGACTGAGAAGTACTTCAATGGAGTTTTGAGCTGAGAGAAGGCCTACTCTCGTGATCTTTATCGCATCCGCTGGAAGGCAATTTCAAAACCATGCTCGACAAGATATTCTGGCTTATAGCCATGCATTTCGGAGAGCAGATCAGCCGTTAGCAATTCTCGCCCTTCATAGCTCGTATGGAACAGCAGAACCTTGATATCGCTACGACTTTGAAACTCGTTTAACCGATAGTCCTCCAGGAAAAGCCCATTTATATGGGCACTAGTCAGCATACCATCAATATACTCATCAGAAGTAATACCCAAGTCTCGTTTCACGGCCAGATCGATTTGTCGTGCTCGGGCATAAGCTTTGATTTCTTCCTTTGTTTTTCGCAAGTGAATCCATGGATAATCTTTGAAATACGAGAACATATGATGACCGAAAGGCGAGTGATACAAGGGACCAGCCTGTATATATGCATAGCCCCCTATCTTCGTGACTCGCAATATCTCAGCCAATACTCCTGCCGGATCAGCGACATGCTCCAACGTCGCAATTGAGTAGACCAAGTCAAAACTTTGGTCCGGTAACCCTGTGGCGCTTGCATCTTTCACTTGGTATTGGATTTTCGAGCTTGGGAAATTGCATCCCGTCGACATCATCACATCGATACCCACTACTTGTCGTGCTCCTAGCAACGACACAATGTCGCACACCAGGCCATCACTACAACCTATCTCCAGAACAGACTTATCCGTCGGCAAACCAACCGCTTGAAACATACTGGCCAAATACGCTTTGTTGTACCAGAGGCGATGCAAGTTCTCCCCTTCATAGATTCGGGTCTCACCTGAGGGAAATATAACGTCAAGCCGTTGAGTCAACCTTGCGGCAATACCTTCCAAGGCGTTGCTTGGCCCTCCTTTCGGACAAGTCCATGGCATGATGAAATACGAAAATCCTCCACCTGTGATCCGCCTCACAAGACTCTCATTAGCTGACGCATTACATAGTCGCGCCCACTCATTGAGACTTTCTGCATCCACCTTAATGCACTCAATTCCACCCCACGATTCAGCGGAATCCTGTGCAGCTAAGATGGTCATTGACCCGCTCAGATGTGACGATTCGATGTAGGGTCTCAGTTGGTCTGGAGGCAGGCAAGCCAGAAATAGTCCTCGCTCACGCTTCGGGGACTTACTTTGTTCAACTAATCGATCAATTACAGAGCGAACCTCCGGCAGGGTATGACCGACGGGACATTCTCCGTACATGCCACGCTTGAAGTTGTCATAATCGAATACGCCGGCTGATTCTGGAATGGCAAAAAACTTGTACTCAAAACCATAGATGGAATATCCACGATAGGATACCTCCATAAGCTTGACTGGACTCGCATCGAGCCACTTCTGTGGATCAATCTCTTCAGGATTACCAACTATGCTGTTCCTATGCACCTGGAGCGCCAATAGGGAATGAGCAGCCTCCCGCTTGTGGGAGAATTTTTGCAGTAAGATCGCCAATACGAATTGAGGCGCTACTAGCAGTGCATTTCTCCCAGGATCTTTGCCTCTCATCTCACGCCAACTACTTTTCAACCGATCAAACCCTTCGAAACCCACCAGCGAGATGATCAGCCTTTTTATGGCCAACTTTACAGCCATATGAAGGTCCGACTTCCATGCTCCAGGTCCTATCCACCCCCCTCGAAGAGTCTGGAAGATTCCAGACATAGAACGAGAACGTCGCGGATTAGCAATCGCAGGACCTCGCTGGTCTATAGCAATCATAATTTTCAAAGAGGCTAATGAAGCAGCCTGAAAAGATCGACTGTATCCTTGCTGTGCTACTCGTTCCGCATCGAAAGTGCCCTCTGATTGGGGAATCGCATAGTACTGTCCATTCGAAAAGACAATATTGAGCCCATCATAGTCCCGTTCGATGAGAACCGGATAATTGTAGAAGCCCCGAAGAAAAACAAGATGCCCTGATTCCGGATCATCAATACCAGGCCTTTTCTCCCCAAGGGAGGCCCATATACGCTCACGTGAATAATCCAACAGTGCTGGGTAAGGGCTAAGGCGGGCAAAAAATTCATGTGCGCGCTTACGATATACGTCTCGCTGTTCCGTGCGATTTTGGCTCAATAAGGTCTCCAACTCACAGGGTACATTGAGAAGCCTTCGGAGATAAGGGGAATTACTCCACACGTCGCTCTCAAGCTTCTTATAGCGTTGTGTCGACATCCAATTGTGGACAAACATCTGCCGTTGCTGCTCAAAAAGCACATTCGACACCGCACTCCCTTGCTGAAGCGTGGCGCCCCCTACGTGGGTTACCATCGTATAGGGAGAGCACACCACGCTGAACCCCTCCTCCCAGACTCGCAAACCATAATCGATATCAAGAAAGTACTTCGAATAGGATTCATCTATCCGCAGATGACCACATTTCCTAACATCAATCAGCATGATGGCGCTGCAGAGGGTTTGTATGGGTTCCGGCGCCTCGGGAGCGGCCATGCAGTGCGTGTGATGCCCTGTGTAATCGGGCCTCATGACTATTCCGGCATAGGACAGGTTGCCATATTTATCTTTATGCAGTGGTGTGACGACTCCAACCGTGGGATTCATACAGCGCAGCATTCCATCAATCCATCCCGGCTCGGCAAAGACATCATCGTCCATAAGAAGAAGGTAGTCCGTCTTGCAGATCGAGAGAATTCGGTTCATTTCTCGAGAATGGTTGAAGTTGGGACCTCCATTATTGTCCAGAACGATCAGATCATAATTCTTGGTGTACTGCTTGACACGATCAATACAAATGGTCGCATGGTCGTTTCTCAGATTGGCTGACACGATACCAATAGTCACTCGTGTATTCTCACTGGTTAGCTGAGAATGATCCGATGCGACCCGCATATGCTCGGGACGACGCAGCGAGACGGAATCTGTCACTGGCTCAAGTAGTTTCCCTCTTAGACCTGGAACCCCCCCGGATAGATGCTGGTCTATGAGTCCGGCGAGCCGAACGGCCAATTCTTTTCTAGCTGGAAGCAATTCATCGAACTGCTTGGTGTCAACGGCATGAATCGCCTCATTTGGCTTATATTCGACCTGCCCAGATGCACTAATAATGGTATTGGCATGTTCAAACATGACATCTGGAAGATAGATGATCCGAGTCTTCCCTAACAGACTCAACAAATTGAATACATTGTAAATATGATCATCGATCCGATAGCGAACATAATCCGGAGGACAGATACCGCCTGCCTGTTCACAGAATGTTCTGGAAACAAAAGGGAAGGTACAGAGCTTCTCTTGAAAGATCTTGTCGTTTACGTGAACAAGTACGATCTCATCGGGAAAGCTCTTAAAAACAGACAGTACTTTTTCATCCCAGTTTCTTGTCCTAACGACAACATCGTCATTGAGCAGCATGATAAACTGGCCGCTCGATCGCTTATAACCAGCCATGTTGAGTTCGCCCATCTTTAGGCCAGCCCTAACAATAACCCGCTCCGTATGGATGCTCGGGCATTCAAATGCCGCAGAACTCTCATCATCGTCATCAATCACTAAGATGATCTCAATTCTGGAAATATCATGGGTCATCGCCAGGAAGCTATCGAAGAGACTCTGAAGTTTATCTACACGCTGGCGCGTTGGGATGATAATTGAGAAAAGCCGTGTGGTTGTTTGTTGCCGCTCTGATAATCTCATGCGCTACCTTTGACCGCTCACCTAGTCCTTGTCATGATCCCTAACTAAGTCCTTTATCCTTATGAATTGGCTGGGCCAGAGGAAGCTCAATATCAGCGTCTTACGCTTTCACACTCTTTCCTCTCAACCAACAACCGTACATCCTCGACTGTCGCGCCACACATTAATTGGCCCTGAGAGAGTAAGGTATATCTTGTCTTCGGTTCGCGCAAATCTACTGGTCCTGCTGTGATAGCTACTGCCCACACAATACCTTCGTACACCACTAGGTTATACCCTTGATATGCCTCCAGCAACCTGGGGCTTTGCCTAACTCCTGGAGCCAGTTCCTGGACTTTTGCCTTTATCTCATCGAGCGTGTCCGCACTAAACAACCATGGTGCCAGATCCCGTTCCCCCAGCCGCTCCTTGAATAACTCTGTCGGCCCCATCGACGTAGCAAGGGCCCAATACCGCCCCTCAGCCTCCACTAGATTATACCCTTGGTATGCCTCCAACAACCTTGGGCTTTCCCTAACTCCTGGAGCCAGTTCCTGGACTTTTGCCTTTACTGTATCGAGCGTGTTCGCACTAAACAACAACGGTGGCAGATCCCGCTCCCCCAGCCGCTCCTTGAATAGCTCTGTCGGCCCCATCGACGCAGCAAGGGCCCAATACCGCCCCTCAGCCTCCACCAAAGTGAAGCCCGGTGTTTCCGTGCACAGCTTATTCATTCCGCTCTCTACAGCCGGGATTAAATGTTCTGGAATTTCTAAGCCCGCCATGTCCAGTTCAACATCTCCCCATGTGCCAAACGACCGACTGGCAGCCCAAAATCCATCCCAAACAGACACTCGATCAAATTCAAGCACAACCGCTTCTGTCACACCTGGGTGATAGCTCGACCTCGTTGATTGGGAATAGACATAATCTTTGTTGGAGAGAACATTCTGTGCATGTTCGATTGCTTCAACTTGATGCTTTTGCAGCTCTAGATCATCGCCACAAATAATTCCGCCCTGAGTACTCAACCGCTTTGCATTCTTGATATCGGTGAGGACATCTTGCAGAGAATGAGAGCCATCAATATAGATAATGTCAAAGCTCCCCTCCTCTAGAGTCGGAAGTACCGAAGCCGATGTTCCGACATGGATATCCACCATATTGTCCACTCCCTCAGCCTTGAGGTTGTGCAGGAAAACTTTGAATATATCGCCACTCAGGGCAGCTTCATTCATATCGACATAATGCCCGTCTCTCTCACGCGTCATATCCAGGTAAGGCTGCCAATGATCAACACAGGTTACGCGGCCCTCGCGCCTTGCCTTCCGGATGGCCTTCGCCCATGATATCGATGATGCACCAGCCCACGAGCCGATCTCAAGGACTGCAATAGGACCTTGTTTTCGTTGTGCAATCAAGTTCACGACTGGCAGAAAGTATTGATGCCTCAACGGGATTCCCTGCAGGGAACGCAGAGCTGGACCAAAATACGACTGTCCTGTTAGAAGTGCGTGAACAAGTCTCTCGTATGACATATAAAAGACAAAATATCCGGCAAGGAATACAATCTCTGATCGTATGTAGGTAAGCTTGGACTAACTACGCATCTTGAGCACAAGCCTGTCGATTGCCTAGTGTCTTGAAAGATGGTTCACAAAAATGCAGAATTAGTATGACGTTTCGTAGCCTTACAATTCAACAGTTCGCCTTTCGTTCAACACAAGGTCAGCCTCACCATCAAGAACTTCGAACGCTGGTTGGAGGTCAATCATGCCATTCGAGATAGGCTGATCGAGCTTTAAGACGGTAAAGTGCCCAATTGATCGCCGCACGTCAATGATATTGCCTGCCCTTGTTCCATTGTCCTCGGCAATACCAATATCAATAAAATAGTCTCCGGGGTTCAGACACTGCCTAAACGAGAACTTATAGATGCACACGTTCCCCGCACAAGCCCGCGAGATTCGTTTGCCCATCATAAAGGTGTTTGTGCCACACACTTCGACTCCGTCAACCGTCTTAATCGAAAATCCAGCAAGCGGCCTTGCAACATCGCACTTGAAAATTACCTTTACGAACAGGGATACACTCGAACCGAACCTAACTTGCGGTGAATCAAGCTCCGCCTTTGACTCAATCATGAAATCGATTATTTCAGCCTCGTGCGTGGTAAACCGAGTCTCATGTCGGTTGTAGCATCGCCGAAGATAACAAACATCGGCTGTTTGGGAACCATTCATAATCACTACAGCCGAACTGTCCGATCTTGAGTCACATGAGGGACTGGCTTCCGCAATGTCGTTAGAGGCAACGGCTCCCTTCCTCTCCTGTGAAAAGAGCAAATCGTAGTACAAATCAACTGCTCGAACTACATCACCATCAAACATGACCTGTCCTGCATCAAATACAACTGCTCTGTTACAGAGTCTAGGAATTAAATTGGCATTGTGAGTCACAAATAAGATGGTCTTACCGGCCTTTTGAAAGTCGGAGAACTTCCCAAAGCATTTATTTTGAAATTTGGCGTCCCCCACGGAAAGCGCCTCATCGACAATCAAAACATCAGGATCCACATTAATCGCGGCCGCAAACGCGACCCGCACAAACATACCGGACGAGTAGGTCTTGACCGGTTGGTCAAAAAACTCACCGATGTCGGCAAATGCTTCGATTTGCGGCATGCGTGCCACCATCTCGTCCCGAGACACGCCAGTAATCGAACCGTTGAGCATGACATTTTCTCGCCCCGTAAACTCCGGATTGAACCCAGCACCCAACTCAAGCAGCGCCGATACCCGCCCATGGACTACCAGGCTCCCACTGGTTGGTTGAAGTATGCCTGCGATGATCTGCAGAAGAGTGGATTTACCGGAGCCGTTTCGGCCGAGAATTCCAATGGTCTGCCCCTTTGGGATATCAACGCTCACACCATTAAGGGCCCAGAATTCGCGATGGTAGTGTTTGCGGAAAGGATGCAGCGCTTCCTTCAGCCGTTCCATAGGCGAGTTGAACAAACGATACTTCTTCTTCACATCGTGCATGGAGATTGCTACATCACTCATGCCCGACCTCGCTGGTCATAGAACATCGGCGAACTCTGCCTTCAGACGACCAAAAACATGAATACCCAGAAATAAAGTAGGAACAGCTATACACCAGAAGCGGAACGTGGATTCCGGATCATTCCACATCGGTATCCCGTACAACAATGACTCTCGATATCCTTCAACAAGGTAGTAGACAGGGTTGTAGTTGATAATCCAGTCATATTGTTGCGGCATGATCTCCCTATTCCACACGATCGGCGTGGCCCAAAACCATAGATTTAGAACCACGGCCATGACCTGCCCGACATCCCGATGAAATACCTGGAGGGCAGCCAGCAGCCATGCGAGTCCCAGCGCTAGACAAACCAGTGCGATGTAATAGTAAATGATTTGAAAGAAGGTCACATGAAGACTCATACCATGCGCTAAGATTGCCACCACGGTGCATACTAAAAGAATCAGATGTGTGAAGCTCGACGCTACAAGATGAACCAGAGGAAGAGTTTCGGTTGGAAATATTGTTTTTTTGACAAGGTGACTATTGCCGACAATCGATTGGATGCTCGCGTTCAGCCCTTCAGAGAATAAGAGCCATGGTAAGTAACCCGACAGGAAATATAAAATGAAGGATGTATTAGATGGCCCCTGAGCTTTGAACCCTATTGAGAACACGAACCAGAAGACTATGACCGTTGCAATCGGCTGCAGGATGACCCACAGCGGCCCGCCTATCGTACCGACATAGCGCACCGCCAATTCTCGTCTCACCATCGAATTGATAGCGCTACGATATTCATAGATGTTTCGCAGGATCGAGGTTATTGAAAACCCTCGTGTATAAGATCCTCCGACACCGGTACCGATCATCACACATTCCCATAGCGCGTGTTCTTGATCATCGTGTATCCCTTAATCAAATCGCTGATCCCTGCGTCGAGCGAGTAGATCGGCTTGAACCCGGTGGATTCGATTTTGGCGTTGGAGACGATATAGTTGCGCTGATCCGGGTCCTTACCCACCGGAGCATCAACGAATACAAAGTCGGGAACCTGTTTCTGGATATGCTCGCACAACTCTCTTTTCGACACATTGGCGTCGGACAGACCGACGTTGTAGATCTGACCTTTCATCTTGTCGAAATGTTCGATGCCGTGTTGGAAGACGCGCGAGATGTCACGCACATGGACATAGTTTCGCTTAAAGGACCCCTCGAACAACACCACGAAGCGATCGTACACGGCTCGATAGGTAAAATCGTTTACCAGCAAATCGATCCGCATCCGCGGTGACATCCCAAAGACGGTCGCCAGACGAAAGCTGATGGCGTTTTCCCGTTGCATCAGCTCCTTCTCAATACCGACCTTTTCCTTAGCGTAGAGAGAAATGGGATTCAGCGGGGATTCTTCCGTGCAAAAATTATCCTTATCCCCTGTACCGTAGGCGCTGTTGGTGGTAGGCATGAGCACCATCTGTTGCTTCGACAATAGCTTCAGCATCAGCATAATGGCATCATGATTGACGGTGGTCGCACCCACCGGGTCCTGACTGCACATCGGCGCCCCTACCAGCGCGGCCAATGGAATCACGACATCGGCCTTTTTGATCAACGGAGCCATCACACGTTCGATACGGATATCGCCCTTCACGACTGAAAACTTAGGATGATGGCACACATGATTCAGACTGGCCTGCTTATACATAAAGTTATCCAGCACCGTGACTTGGTGACCTTGCTGTAGAAGATCAGGAACCATGGTGGAGCCAAGATAACCCGCGCCACCGGTAACGAGAATGTTATAGCTCATGGACGTGTCCTCTCCATTGATTGAACGATCTTGCCGGGGCTACCCTACCAACAAGCTTGGTGCTCGATGATAGTCATCAGGTACCCCGATATCGATAAAGGTCCCGCGAAACTCGATTCCACATAACCGACGCCCGGCAGCCAGCGCCTGAGGAAACAGATCGTCTTCCAACGACATTTTTTTACCCACTCTCCCAGCCCCGGACAAGGCACGCGGATGCACCCAATAGACTCCCCCATTGGCAAGGCGATGCCCCTGCTCGATACCGGATTTCAACGATGTGATCCGTCCTTGAGTAGAGAGCCCGATGCCCATATACCGTCCCTTCTCGCTTGTCTCGAATAAGGAAAAACACCAGTCCGCCTCATGCTCCAAGGCAAAGGCACCCAATGCATTCCAGTCCGCCTCGAAATACGTATCTCCGTTCAAGAGCAAGAAAGGCGTGTCCTGGTTGAGCTTCTCTGCAGCGAGTAAGAACCCACCACCTGTTCCTAACGGTTGTTCCTCAATCGCGTACTCCAGCGGCACACCTTTATAATGAGACCCAAAATGCCCGGTGATGACCTCATGCCGATACCCTACGGACAGCACAAACCGGCTGATCCCCTGATTGATCCAATAATCGAGCTGGTATTCAAGAAAGGGGCGCCCACCAATGGGAGCCATGGGTTTCGGAATGTCGGGCACGACACTCCGCAGCCTCGTCCCCAGCCCGCCGGCAAGAATTACAGCCGAAGGCATGGCACTCTCATACGGAGTTCAGAATCTTGCACAACTCATCGATCTCTTCATCACGCAAGTCCGGATAGTTCCCGATGTAGAAACCGTAGAAGTGGATATGTTCTGTTTCTGGGAAATGCAGATGGTGGTCCTTGGGAACGATGCCGTTCAGGTACGGCTGGCGTATCTGATTACCACCGCCCGCGCTCCCTCGTCGGAACTCGACCCCTGCCTCACGCATCACATTCATCACGCGCTGCACCAAGCTGGTATCCGGACGTTTCAAGATGAGATTGAAGGCATAATTGCTGGACCCTTCAACCTTAAAATCAGTGCGGTACTTACTTGCATCCAGCTGTTTCATGAACCGCAACAGGTTGTCCGTCCGTCGTTTCACGTTACGATCAAGACGCCTGAGTTGGCTTCGGCCCAGGATGCCGCCGATTTCCGTATTCCGTGTATTATAGGCAGGAAACGCAAAAATGAAATCAGGATTCAATTCAGGATTCGCCGAACGGTACGCCGCAAGCACCGCCGGATCACTGGCCTCTCGAACCATCCCATGTGAACGCAACATGCGTACCTGCTGATACACCTCCGGGTCGTTCGTGCAAATCATCCCTCCCTCGATTGTGCTCATATGGTGCGCGTAATAGAAGGAGAAATTCGATATCCACCCGAAACTTCCTAACTTCCGTCCTTGATGCGTAGCCCCATGAGACTCACAGACGTCTTCGATCAGTGGAATTCTTCGCTGTTGCAGCTCAGTCAACAGCACATCGTCCAGCGCATCGAACCCTTGCACGTGGGTCAAGAAGACCGCGCGGGTCCGTTCTGTGATGGCAGCACAAATTTTCTTAGGATCCATCCCCAGGGTTCTGGGATCGATGTCGACGAAGACCGGGGTGAATCCATTCTGCAAGACCGACGCGATATCGGAGACCCACGCCAACGGCGGAACGATCACTTCGCCCCCCTCGGGATGGCGGATCTTCAGGATGGCCATCGTCAAGAGATTCGCCGAGGCTCCGGAATTGACGAATACACTGTATTTCACTCCCAACCACGCGGACCATTCAGCTTCAAAATCTCGCACATTCTGACCATGCGTCAGGATCGGATCGTCCTGTTTGAGATGCTCAATCACCGCATCCAAATCTTCACGGAGGATGTTGTTACGCATGAGAGGATATTTCATAACGACCTATTCATGTCCTATGGGAGCCAAATCAATCGATCCGCTATTCCTCCAGCCGAAACGACTACTTCTCGTTGTAATAGTCTCCATACTCAACAATGACGGTACTGTGTCCATCCTCCCGCAGCAACGCCCACTCATACGCCGGGAAGACATCTTTGGGTTCCTCCAGACGAATGATTTCTACCGTGCTACACATCATGCGGATCGCTTCCGTAAAGTCTCCCACATGCTGATGCTGCGGATGGAGCGGACGTTGAGATCCGATCCCCGTCCGAATAATAGCCTTGGTCTTGTACCCTCCGTTGGACATCACATGAATCTTGTCCAAGTGATTGACTAACTGGTTGATCGCCAAGATCAAAAAATTCCATCTCGGAAATACACTAATAGGGATGAGTCCGGTGAGCGCAAGGCCAGTCGTCATCCCCATCTGCATTTCCTCGGCCACCGGCAACTCGATCAATCGATGGGAGGGTACCTCCTTGAGCGTATTGCTCATTGCCGTTCCTGGAACAGCCACCGCCTGGCCGAGAAAAACCGTCCGCGGATCTTGGGCCAAGAAATCCATGGACCGCTTCAGCTCATCAAAATATTTCATATCTCACCCTAGAACTGGACCCGCACGCCGGCACCGGCATGCGGATACTTTGTTTCGTAACGGTAGTAGCTGATGTACTCATCATTCACGTCTTCATAACTCAGCCGTGGCTGATTCCACGTCTCCCGAGTATCGCTACAGACTGATTTGGCGTTATCCTCAACAATAAAATGGATCGGCAAGCGGTGATTTCGGCTGTATTTGATCGATTCATGCGCGATGCCCGTCTCAGCCGTCATATCCCCCATGAAACAATAGACCTTGGCATCCTCCCCACGCTGCTGGATCGACATGGCCGCCCCGACGGCAATCGGTAAGACCCCGCCGACGATGGCAGAGGAGAACACGCGTTGTTCAGGAAAACACAGGGAGATCGACCGTCCGGCCAGAATCTCATCACGGACTCGATCCTTGGGGACGCCCTTGAGCAGGCACTGATAATGCGACCGCCATGAGCAGAACACCCAGTCCTGGGGCCGAACGGTGCGGAAGACTCGGATGATCGCCTCTTCATTCCCATAATACAGATGAATGGGGGCGCGAATTTTTCCCGCGTTGAACAACGCGGCGATTTCCTCTTCAAATTCAATCAACTCTTCTTTTGTCATCGTTCTATTCCTTCGAATACCACACGCATGAAGCGAGACTGCTGCCTTAGACCCAAATCATCACGCCGGATCAAGTACAACATCACAATTCCAGGCCAACTACCGCTGCCCCACATGGATCGGGGCACGTACGGTCTTGAGATGCTCCACATACCACCGGTACGTCTCCGTGAGTCCCTCACGAAGCCCGATGGAGGGATTCCACCCTAAGGATCTGATTCGAGCACTATCAAGGAGTTTCCGAGGAGCACCATCGGGCTTGGTCGAATCCCAATTCAGTTTCCCTCGATAGCCCACAACACCGGCTATCAACTCTGCCAACTCTTCGATCGAGACATCCTGCCCAATCCCAATGTTGATTGGGAATTCGATCCTGAGCTCTTCCTCCGCCAAGAGATGGACACAGGCATCTGCAATATCATCGGCGTGCACGAACTCCCGTCGGGGTGAGCCGCTGCCCCACAAGCCGACTGACTCAGCACCGGTCATTTTGGCCTCATGAAAGCGCGCCACAAGCGCTGACAGCACATGGGCTGACTTCGGATCAAAACTGTCGTGGGGCCCATAAGCGCTGTTCGGGATCACCGGAATAAATCGGGTATCATGGTCTTGTTTGTTATACGCCAGACACATGTACGTACCGAGGAGCTTGGAAATGGCATAGGGCAAACTGGTCGGTTCTGGCTTGCCGGATAAAAGAGCAGCTTCGGCCATCGGCTGAGAGCATTCTCTGGGATACATGCAGGAGGAGCCAAACAGAATGAACCTCCGCACCCCGGTTTTACGCGCCGCCTTCAGCACATTCAGTTGAATGGCGACATTCTCGTCCATGAAGTCAGCGGGAAATGACTGATTTTCCATAATTCCGCCGACTCGCCCTGCGGCAAGTATCACGTACTCCGGACGAATCTTCTCGAACAATTCATTGACCGCCACGGCATCTTGCAGATCTACCTCACTCCGCCGTCTTGTGATGGGAGTTCGATATCCATCCCGCTCCAAGCGACGAACAACTGCTGAGCCGATAAGCCCAGCATGTCCCGCAACATAGATGACGGCATCCCGATTCATCGCCATGTCAAGAAAGCCCATTCGGTTGGTACAAGACCACGCGACTCCCTGAGTTCTCAAACCGGAACGGCACATGCACCAAATGCTTCAGCCGCTCTTGAACTTTTGATTGCAACTCCGGCTTCACGAACAATAAGAGAAAGCCGCCGCCACCGGCTCCGAGAATCTTCCCACCCAACGCGCCGACCCGGATCGCTTCTTCATACAGCTGATCAATTTCAGGCGTCGAAACCCTGTCGGAAAGGCTGCGCTTGCAGAGCCAGCTCTCATGAAGCAGCCGGCCAACTTCATCGATCGAAGTCCTGGGGTTCTGAAGAATCATGATGGCTTCATCGACCATCTCCTTCATGCGATGGAGCTCTGCCTCGCGACTCTTGAAGTTCTCGATCTTTGATTTGGCAACCTCGGAGGCGATTCGTGAGAATCCTGTAAAACACAGCATCAGATGCGATTGAAACTCATGCAATCGGTCCTTTGCCAGGATAATAGGCGAGACCTGGAAGGTATCGTTACGCTTGAAGTCGATTCGATTGAATCCTCCGAATGCAGCTGAGATCTGATCCTGTGACCCGACATTCTCCTTAATGATGTGCTGCTCCATATTGATCGCTTGAGCAGCGAGTTCGTCCTTTGGAATGTATCTGCCCCGCAAAGCCGCTAACGCGTGAATCAAGCCAACTGTAAACGACGAACTAGAGCCAAGCCCCGATCGTGCAGGCAGATCTCCGTCGTGGTGAATCTCAAGCCCCTGATCATCGCACCCTGCCCATGCAAGAATGGCACGGACAGCCGGATGCTTGATCTCCTCAACACGACGCACATTCTCGATGATCGAATAAACGATCCGGTGCTTGTGCTCGAAAAACGGCGGGAGATACCGACAGCTGATATGGCAATATTTATCAATCGAGGTCGCCAATACCACTCCGCCGTGATCCTGATACCAAGCCGGATAGTCGGTCCCACCACCAAAAAATGAAATGCGGAATGGAGTTCGCGTAATGATCATCCTTCGTGCCTCACCGGTTCATCCATGAGAACCGTCCCCAGATCAATCACCAAGCAGTTTCCGGCGCAACGGCACCTTGGCCATGGCTTCAACATTGGTTCGCTCTTTCTCGCCAAACTTCGTCTCTACGAGTTTTAAATACGCCGCGTTCGAAAAGTATTGTTGCCATGCTTCATCCCGGAACCTCAACACATCGGCCGCCGTGATGTGCTTGGTGGGAAGAGGCTGGCTGTCGTACGACAGAAATGCATATCCGCTATAGTTATCCGGCAACTTCCACCCCTGTTGTTTGGCGAGATAATACATCGGGCTCCCCGGTAAGGCCTGACAAGGATACATATTGGCCATCTCGGTATTCAGCTCAAGGGCCAAATTCAAGGTTTCCCCCATCGTCTCCAACGTATCGTCAGGAAATCCGAAAATATAATTACTGATGATATTCATGCCCTCGGCCCGCACTTTATCGCAGACGGCTCTGATATTGACCTCCTGGAAGGACCCCTTCGAAACCTCCTGTCTCACGGTTTGGTTACCGGCTTCGATTCCAAGCGCCAGCCAGTTGATGCCGGCCCGCCTGAACAAGTCGATATATTCATGACGTACCGTATCAACCCTGGCATAGGCCCACATCCGCAACCGTAGATCCCGTTCGACGATGCCATGCAGCAGAGGCTCATAGTATTTGCGGTTCAAGAAGAACATTTCGTCGCTGATCCGGATGGTCTGCACCCCCAGCTTCGCAAGTTTCTCAAGTTCAGCCGTAATTAACTTCGCGCTCCAAAACCGCATTCCGCGCGACTGGGACGCGTCAACCCCGTTCCCGTTATCCACCCGGTTCACAATGTTAATCATGCAGAAATCGCATGCAAATGTGCATCCGAGCGATGTATAGATCGCCGCAAAGGGCGTGCGTTTCTCATGGTCGAACTCGGCATGCCAGAAGTGCGCCCGATACAAATCGAGCGGTTGTGATCGATAGGGCAGGAGATCCCATGCGTAGCCTGGCATGTCGACATCCATCCGATCTTGCGGAACGACCGATTGCGGCTCATTCAAGATCGGGCGATGGTTCCCACTGGAGTCGACGACTTTGTATCCGATACCCTTCACGGCCCGGAGCCCGGACTGGAGATCTGTCTGCAGAAGATTATGCAACGCATACACGCCCTCATTCAGGAGCACGATATCGACGAATGGGAGTTGCAGAACTTCCATGGGCAACGCGCTGGTGTGAGACCCCACAAAGCAGATCGGGAAATATGGATACTGTTGCTTGACCTCCCGCGCAAGCGCACTGGCACCGATCATCCCGGTCGTCCCGGAATTGGGATTTTGACCGTAGACCACAAATACCACCAGGCGAGGATTCGCATCCTGAATACGATTCACCGCTTCAGACAGTGACAGTTTCTCCGCATCACAGTCTAAAATCGCCGCGCCAAAATTCTTGGCTCGACACGACTGTGCCAAGAGCAACGCCCATGTGGGAGGTTCAATCGCCGAATACGTCTTCGCTAACCCTTGATAGGCCTGCAAGGACGAATCGGCATTGACGAAGAGCACATCAAGCTGGCGAGTTGCTATGGGCATAAGTCTGTGACCCTATCGTCTCTGAAAAGCCCCCCCCCCGACCTCTCATACGTCGGAGACATCACACACAAGTTTGACGTACTAGCTGGAACTCTTCAAGCCGGTGCCCGCGCTGCCGACTCCTTTAGCATCACCGTGAGCAGCTTGCAAGGCTGATGACCGAATTTCCGTGTGAACATCTTTCATGGTCGAAGGTCCTTCCCGAACTTTCAGACGAACCAAAACCTTTCCGAGGTTAGACCTGATCCGCAAGAACGAAACGGCGGCTACGAATGTATAGCACGAACGAATGCGCAGTAAGAAACGTTCAAGATTGGAAAGTTGTGAATGATCCACCACGTTGAGAATTTTCCGGAGAAACTTCCACTGGTGTCTTGCGTGTAATGACCAAGAAGAAGACCAACGTTTCCCATTGGACGGATCGAACCCGCGGAATTTATTCCGGTAATAAAAAAGCACCTCATCAATCCCTTGCACCGTCGTCAGCGTCAAGAGATGGATAAGGAAAAGATTATCCACGTCGGCAATGGTTTCGTCGAACGTATCGAACGGGAGTGCAGCCAAGTAGGCCTCGCTCCGGTAGACACCGAAGATCGTTGGGACCACCCGACGTTGCCCGAGATACCGCCACACATTTCTGAAAGCGGAATCCTCCTGCCTATAGAGATGGCGGCTAGACAACAACCGCTGGGCTCCCCGATTGCCCTGCACATCCACATAGCAGGCGTTAGAAAATACCAACCCGACACCGGGGTGACATTGAAGATACCGGACCATCGTCCCCAGAAAATTCGGCTCCCAGAGATCGTCATCGCAGGCGATCATGCAGAACTCACCGGTAATGAAGGTGGCCAGGTGATTTGCCGCATCGTGCGAAATACGATTGACGGTGTCCAACACATACTTTACCCGCATATCGCGGCGTGCATACTCGCGGCAAATCTCGGCCGTTCGATCCGTCGACTGGTTATCAAGAATCACAATCTCAAACTGTGAGTAGTCCTGCGCCAGCAGTGACTCCAGCGCCAACGGGAGAAACAGCTCGCCGTTGAGAACCGGCACCATAATCGTCACAAGACCCGGCGTCTTCATGCGTATTTCCACTCAATCTGATGAAGCCATTCCTTTGCCATCAGGTACTGACAAATCGCCATCGTCAGCCCTGAAATCAGGAGGGCTACGGCGGCCTTGCCCACGGACAGGTCCTCAAACCATGCAGCCATGATCCATCCCAGAAAACATAACGGAATCCCGAGGGCCCCCGCGTAGAGAATCCGTCGAACCGGCCAGGCAATCGGTAGGGCTCGGCAACTAATTGGGATCGTCATCGCAAATACAACTACCCCTGCCATCAGAAGCGCCAGCGCCGTCCCTAGAAGCGGCTCGTAGGAAGCCAGGGCATACACGAGTATCGGCGCCAGCAACGCCCCCATCATAAGCGGATAGATATTGACCGTCATATCGACCTTCGCCAAACCCAGTTGATGTAACGTCGATGACATGGCCCGAAACGTCTCCGTCAACGCAGGCCAGATGAGAATCGAGGCGATTGCTTGAAATTGTTCCCCTAAGAGGAGTTTCACCATGAAGGTTGCGTTTCCGACCAAAAACGCGCCGAACAAAATGACGGCTGGAATATAGGCTGCCGCATACGCGCTCCACGCCCGGGCAATGCCCTCAGTATCCTGTCCCTTCAGCGCTCGGAATAATGTCGGGCTGTAAAACTCATTGAAGAGATTTTCGAATGTCTGCATCGGCATCGAGCAGATCATATACCCTGCTGCAAACAGGCCAACCGTCGTTATGTCGGCAACCCAACTGAGAATAAAACGATAACTCTGGGACTGGATCCACCAAAATACAAATGCCACAGCTTGCGGCCCCACAAATATAAACAAGGTCCACCAATCAAACGGAAGCACCTTCTGCAGAGGAGAGGAATGCGTGGGAGTAGACATTCTGGCATATCGATCAAAAAGCACGTAGGAAAGAGACGACAAAAGAAACCCGCAAAAAATTCCGAGTAGCCACACCTCCGGGCCCGACTGATAGTTTGACCACCATATGGCAAAGAAGAGACCTCCCCATGCGGCAATATTTCCGAACAGCACATACAACAAGCGATGCCCTATCAGGTTGAGCCCTGAGGTCCCCAGCGTCTGAAGTGCAAACCCCAGCGTATAGAGCGCGACCAAACCAGCAACCCAAACTGGGGTAACCCCCAAGACGAGCGAGAAATGGTTCTGCATAAGCCAGGCTACCAAACCAAGCCCTAATGCAACGGCTACAACAATGCGCAGGTAAGAACCAAGCCGCTGGCTTAAGACACCCGCATCTATCCAATCTAAACAACCACGAGCAATGTAGGCACCCAGAGGGATCAATACGGTGGAGGTCCCGAGAATGGCCAGACTCATCACCTGGTTCATGCTTCCCAGCTCCCCGGGCGACAGCATTGTCGTGGCGATTTTGATCGTAATGAGCCCCGCAAGTACTTGGAATCCTCTTCCAAGACCCAGCACGAGGAGAACGCGAAATGATGTCATTGACGCATCGATCCTATCTCAATAGTCCACAGCGGTCTTCCAATGCATCCGCAAGTGGTTGCCGAGCTGGAGGCACAATCTGTTCCGGCAATTGAGATGGAGCAAAGAAACGAAGCTCTTCGCTCTCGTGGCTACAGATAAGCTCACCAGAAAGCACCCGTGCACCAACGACCACATCGATGAGTTGAACAACATCGCCGTTATCCGGATAGGTGACGATACGACCGACCGGACTTGAATACACGCCGACGAGATGCGTCACCTCCACGGTTAGGCCCGTTTCCTCACGCACTTCCCGTACAGCGGCCTCAACGAGTGACTCCCCCGGCTCCACCCTTCCTCCGGGCAATCCCCACCAACCACAGTCACGACGCTTTTCCAGAAGGATGGTGTCACCTTCTCCTCGAATAACGACACCAACTCCCGCGCGCACTGTCATCCCTCCCACGACGGTACTTCCGTACATGGAAGAAATCTCAAACGCATTCATATCGACTCTTCTCAGTCCATGAGCCATAGCAATTCGACCGAGATTGCAGGCGATTCCAAACAACCGAAACCGACGACGAATGATGGGGAGCGTGGATCATATCAAGTGTTAGGCGGCTTATACTCCCACTACATCGTTCACATCAATTTCGACCGCTGCCGCTTGTTGAATCAGATGCACCCCGATCACAAGCCGATGACGCTTTTCTTTCCGCAACAGAATTCCATGCACTCCCTGAAGCGGCCCACGAATCACTTCCACCTTCATGCCTTCATGAAGATAGGGGTGAGGATCGTAGGGAAGGACACTGGTCATCAGCCTCCGCAGTGCTTCAATCTCTGGATCCGGAATCGGTTCAGGCCGACTTCCGCTTCCGACAAGTTCAACGACGCCTGACGTTTTCTGGGCGGACATTCTCTCTTGCGGGGAAAGCCGTACGAAACAATAGCCGGGAAATAGCGGAACCTCGATTTCTTTCTTTCGGTCCTTCCATTGGCTCAGCCGTTTGACCGTCGGGAGCAACGGTTCCATTCCTTGTTTCTCCAACTGATCTCGGACCACCTTCTCATGACGAGACTTGGTTCGAAGTGCGTACCAATGGAGATTGTTTGTCTGGTCATTCATGGAGCATCGCTTGCGCGACGAGTAAGAAAGGCGAGAGTGGCGCGACACGTTTCCTCACACTCACTTTAGCTCCGGTTTTTCAATTTCTTGATTAGTGCGCCGAGCATGGCGCTAAGGGCCTCGACTTTCATCCTTAAATCCTGGGCACGCTCTTGGCTCACATACCCAATGTCCTCTGCAATCAGCAGCTGTGTTTTCAACTCACCTGCTGACCCTTTTGCAATGTACAAGTATCTGATGAATTCCGCGACAGTCTCTCTTTCTTTTCCCTCCGCGATATTTGAAGCAATAGAGATAGCCGCTCTCCTCACCTGATCTTTGAAACCAAAATCCTTACCAAACTCCCCATTATTAGAGATCTGATAGAGTTCGACCGCGAGAGCCTTGGCCTTTTTCCAACATTCGAGGTTTTCAAATCTTGTCACAGGCATAGGGTCTCTGCCAGACAAACAGGGCAAGCACGACACGCGCGATGGGAGAGAGGAGAGACTCCAGAGGCGGCGGGATTCTGGCTTTCCTACTTTTCACTGCACTCTGGCTAGTCTCGCATCTCTCGCGTTTCTCGCGAATCCCGCCAGTCTTGCTTGTCGCGCGCCTGACGGACACAGCTTCGCCCTCTCACTTACAGTGAATAAAAAACAGTGGTCTTGCGCGCTTAGACCAGCGAAGTCAGCGCGATAATCTTGTTATCTGGAACCTGCTGTTGCTCCAGTTTCGTGCGGAGCCCAGCCATCTGCTCGAAGTTGGCCAGCAGCACCGCATCGAACTCCCACTCTTGCAAGACGTCCGACGGCCAGACCGGATACGAGAGAAATGACTCCTGCCGTCCATCGTCTACAAATCCGACCAATGTCATCTGCGTCTCACGGAGCGACAGATAGGCCATCTCCGCGAGTTCACTGGTCCCATAAATGACCACTCGTTTTATTCCATTCTGAACGATGCGAGACAGGGTTTCCCGGAGTCGCGCACGCATATCGCGGTAATGAGACAGAGCATATTCCATGTGAAGGGATGTCAGCCGTGATTTCTCAGCAAAGCCTCGCGGCGTTAACATGTATCGAACACGGTGGGAAGGGATCGTGGTCGTTGTGATGTATCCGTTCCGCACCAATCGCTTCAAGTACAGATTTGTCAGCCCCAACGCGACCCCGAGCTTTGCCGCAAGAGACCGCTGTGTGACCCCGCTATCGCGCTCTACCTCGGTCAGCAAGAGCAGATCTCGTTGGCCTTGGAGATTCATAGAGTTATGAGTTAACTACCGGTTCGTTCATAATATGAACATATACGAACAATGGAGTCAAGACCACTACCTAGAACCCATCATGCCCTGACCCAATATGTGACCTCACACGTGGTGGACGACAAGAGCTGAAGGAGTATCAATCACCTGCCTTATGGCCGTCATCACTTTGCCGACCGTCAATCGATCAAGACAATCCCAATACGAGCACGTTTCACCGATACATTTGTCGCAGGTCGGAACATCCGGGCGTAGCACAATTCCTGTTCCAAGGGGCTTCCATCTCACCGGCAAATTGTTTCGTCGTGGATCGAAGAGGCTGACTGTAGGGATACCCAATGCTGCCGCCATGTGGGCTGGTCCTGTGGCCCCAGAAACGACCACATGGGCATGAGCCATCACGGCCATGAGCTGGCGGAGAGACAGTTGCCCCATACAATTCTTGATTCCGGTTGGGATCTGCACCGTAGACAGGGCATTGGATTCAAATTGTCTTTTTTCTGACTCGCTGCCGGTCAATATCACGCCATAACCGGCCTGCGCCAATTCAAGAGCCAAATCCCGGTAATACTCCGGTCGCCATCGGCGTGCAGAGAGTCCTCCTGGATGAACCACGACTCGTGGGCTAGGCAGATCGACCCAATATGATGCCCCGATGGTTCGCTCATGCTCCGTCACATACAGCCTTGGAGGTTTTACTTTGTGTGGGTTCAAGCCCAGGCCTCTGAGCATCTCAACGTTGTACTCTGACTCATGCTTGGAAAACTCACTGCGATGTTCATAGATCCTCCGATTCGCCAAGAGGCTATACCAACGATAGCCCGTGGCGATTCGAATCGGCACTCGCGCTAACCAGGCCGCCCACATTAAACGGCGAAACGGTTTGAGAAAGACTGCCACGTCGACTCCCCGCAAAAAGGCGCAACGCAGTTCGGCCAACGGATCTGTTAAGCGAATCGTGCGAACAGCATCCACGTCAGGATGCTGTTCAAGCAGCGGCGCTACGGTAGGACTGGTCAAGAACTCGATGTTGACGTCCGGCACGAGTTGCCTGAGTTGCGTCGCAACCGGGAGCGAGAGCAGCACATCACCGATACCATCAGGACGAACGATCAAGACGTTCATTGGCATGGGGCGTGAGCCATCAACTGCGGACGAACGGCATCGACCACGCGAGTCGGCGTAATACCGTGCAGGCACTCCAATTCGGGAGCATGTCGACAGACACGGCTGAAACAGGGGCTACATGGAACCTGACTGGTCAGAACTTGATGGCCATCGCCATAGGGTCCTGTCCGAATCGCACTGGTCGGTCCGAACATCGCGACCACAGGAACATGCAGTGCCGACGCGATGTGCATCGGTCCGGAGTCGTTTGTCACCATGGCGGATGCGGTTGAAAGCAGTGCCGGCAAATGTCTCAATGAGATCTCCCCACACAAATCCACAAAGGGACTCCCGGTCAGAGCCCTGAGCTGACTCGTGTAACGACGTTCATCCGAACTTCCTATGACCACGACCGGCCGAGGCTGGGAGGCCTGCAGCTGATCCATGACCGCAGCGAACGCCGTCAGCGGCCATCGTTTCGTCGGCCACCGCGCCCCGATACTCATCGCGATCCATGGCCGATCGACTGCAAGCCCGTGCCTGTGGCAGATGGCTCGAACAGTGGCCACATCTTCTTCCTGGAGCTTGAATCGAAACTGAGGCTTCTCAGGACGTTTCACCCCCAAGGCACCCACCAAAGAGAGGCACCGATCGACCGCATGAATATTGGGGTGTGCAACCGGAACGCGGTTGGTATAGAACCAGGGACTTCCCTCTCGTCCGTTCTCAAACCCAACCCGTGTCGGTGCACCACTCAACCATGCCAAGACGCCACTTCGAAACAGCCCCTGCAAATCGAGCGCGAGGTCAAACTGTTCCGCCCTGAGCGCCAACCCTTCCCGCACCCAGCTACTCACCGTCGTGTCGACCGGCCAGACACGATCAACCCCCTCAGCACACTCGACAAGCCCAGCCCATTGACGCTTTACCACCCACGTCACGTGCACCCCGGGCCACTGTGCCTTGATCGCCGACACCACCGGAAACGTATGGACGATATCTCCCAGTGAACTCGGTTTGATCAGAAGAATACGGGCGGTATCCCGAAGAACGGAGGAAGAGGCATCGAACGATGTGACAGGTGACACCGGACAACCTTCCTGCCTACGCAGCTGGGGTAGCATCGGGATACTGAATCAAGAGGCCGGTCCCCCATCCATGCCTACACCCGTTCCCTTCATGCACATGTGAAGGAATGGGTCCGTACATGAGGAGCATAGAGTTCATCGAGTATCGCCTTCCCGCTACCCAGCGTTGCCGTTTCGTGTCGCTCTTTGAGCGATCGACAGAGACGTTGCCACGCACGCACATACGGGGCTGGGCTCAAGTGATGCCGCAGAGCACTGTGTTGGCGCACGATTCTCGAGATCCAGTCACAATTTCCAGGAATCGCGGCTGAGAACTGATCGGCAAACAGCGGCTCTGTTTGAGTGAAGAACATCGTGATGTTCCCGCCATCCTGGGAGATAAGATGTGAGGTTTCGTGCAACCCTTGTTTTTGGGCCAACCTGCGCAAGGACACGACATTGAAGTTGTAGAGATGGGCCTCATGGAACGTACTGCGCGGCGCCTGGCAGGTCGCCTCCACATTTGGCACCTCTACAACGAGCACCCCGTCTGGTTTTAACCACGAGCGGAGACGTGCCAGGATAAAACCTGGGTCTTCCGTATGCTCAAGAACATGCCAAATCGTCACGATATCGAACGAGGCCGGAGCACACGTCGCGTCTTGTACGAATCCAACTTGAACCGTCAGCCCATACTGTTGGATCGAATGGTCGGCATACCCACGATTCGGCTCAATCCCGTTGACGGTATGACCGAGCGATTGGAGCAAATAGGCAAACTCTCCGCCCCCAGTGCCGACATCAAGCACCGCTTTCTGACTCGACAACAGCTGCTCGATCTTCGCAAACCGCGACAGAGCAACCTTACCCGCACGCACCACATGCTTGGGTTTCGGGCTGTAGGTATTCTTATACGCGAGGCGATACTGTTCCTCATAAAACTGTCTGGCATCATGCGGGCGCGGATCTGACCACACAAGCCCACAGGCTCGGCAGATGACAGTCCGTAATGGGTTCCCGCTTCGACTTCTGGTTGAGAGAATCGAAACCTCGGTCCCACCGCAGAGATTACAAGGGATGGAACAGTCCTTCGTACTCTGGTTCACTGCCATGGCCATTTCTCCCGGAGTCGCACAACGTCTCAGTCTCAGACAACTTACTCTCGCTGTTGAACCAACACAAGCCAGACCTTATCCGATGCCTGTTCCATTCATCGGGAACATTTATTCGCTTAAACCCACATGGTTCAGGTCTTGGGAGGCGCTCTGTTTCACATCGGACAACAACCACTCCGCAGCCTCGTTCAGGGAGTCTGCAACTCTGTCCGGAATCTGATGAGCGTCCGTCAAACCTTCCAGTTCTTGCGACCGTGTCACCCCGGTACTCACAAGGACACTTCGTGCTCCCACCCGTTTGGCCAATTCGATATCACGCAGATGATCGCCGATCACATACGACCGCTTCAAATCCACCCCCAATTCTCGGACCGCCTGGTCAATCATTCCAGGGTTTGGCTTTCGACACCCACACCCGTCATCAGGATGATGGGGACAGAAGTAGATACCGTCCAGCGTCACCCCTGCCTGACCGAGCAGATGCGCAAGCTTCCTGTGGATGGCCTCAAGATTCTGGCGCGAGAGGAGTCCCCGCGCGATGCCTGACTGATTCGTCACAAGGATCAATCGGGCGCCAGCTCGTTTCAAACGCCCGAGCGCCTCCGCCACTCCGGGGAACAATTCAAACTGGTCCGGGGACTTGATGTACCCAGGATCAGGATTGAGCGTCCCATCTCGATCGAGAAAGATGGTGTAGCCTTCCAAGACTTTGCCAGGAGCAAGCTGTGAGGCATGAGGCGCAGGCAAGTGTTTCTCCCCGTGCCCCTCACCCCTTACCCTGAACCCGCTCACTTGTTGTACCGCCACCTCAAACACTCGGTCAGCGGAGATCCGAGTCATGCACCGGTGATCGATCGGACATTCCCGAAGCAGGCAGGGGGCACAATCAACTGATTCTCGAACAACCGACTGCTCCTGCCCATAGGGAGCGGTCGTACGCGAATCGGTCGGACCGAACACCGCAACAACCGGTACCCCGCAGGCAGCCGCCACATGCATCGGCCCTGTATCATTGGTGATGAGGATACGACAGCGCTTCACCACTGCCATCAATTCGCGGATGGTTGTTGAGCCGGACAGCACCACCGATGGTCCGTTGATCCGAGAGGCGATCTCCTTGCCCAAGGTCTCCTCACCCTTCGCCCCCAAAATGGCCACGACCACCTGCCTACCTTCGTCACGGCCTAGTTGTTCCGCAAGCCTACGCGCAACTTCGGCAAACCGCTCGGGCAACCAACGCTTCGCGTTACCGTAGGTCGACCCAGGATTGATCCCGATCAGAATATCCGACGAACCGCGACCGAGGGCAGCGAGCCTTGCATCCAACGCGTGATTCTCCTCCCCGGTCACACAGAGCGCCGGGAGTGGCACACTACCTGAGAGACCCAAGGGCTTCAGCAGATTCCAGTAGTACTCGACTTGATGGACCGATTGGGGACCTGTAGGCACGGCAACAGGCGTGGTCAGAAAGAACACTCGTCCATCCGTTGCATAGCCATATCGTTGGGGGATGCCGGCAAGCCACGCAATCAATGCGGCCTCGAAGGCGTTCTGAAACAACACGGCGAGATCGAAGCTATAGTTCCGCAAGAGACCAGCCAGTACCCACTTCCCTGAGATCCCGGCATGAGCCCCCCTGTCCTCGTATACCAATACCCGATTCAGCTCTGGAGCAGCACGGAACAACTCGGCAACGGCCGGTTTGGCCAGCATCGTGACGTCCGCATCCGGAAAGAGCGACCTGAGACCTCGAAGAGCAGGCTCGCACATCACGGCATCACCGATCCAATTCGGCGCCCGCAGCAAGATTTTGCCTGGAAGTTTCTTACGCACGAGCCTCCGATATCACGTTATCCGATGATGGAGTCTCGATCAATCGCCGCAGCGACTCTTCTCCACGTATCACAGTCGCCTGAAGGCGAAGCGCCCACCATGGATCATCGGACGTAAGGAAGGATGAGAGCTTTCCCGCGTCCTTTTCGGTCGTCAGGACGATCTCAGCTCCTGTGGTCTTCGCGGTGGCACGGATGTGCTGAACGTCATCATGGCTGTAGCGATGATGATCCTCGAACGCGGTCTCACCAACAACCTCAATCCCTAGAGACTGCGCCGACCGGTGGAACGACTGACTGTTGCCGATACCGCTCACCAACCAGGCCTTTTTCCCCTGCCCCCATTCAGGAGACCGTCGCGAAGGCAACCCTACGGCCACGACACACTCCGGACTAAACACCACCTCAATCACATTTCGCAAGGGATAGCCAACCCCATGCAACCGGGTGCACACCGCCTCGACATCCGATCGAGAATCGGCCCGCGTGATCACGACTGCGCTGGCACGCCTCACCTCGCTCAGTGGTTCTCGCAATCTTCCAGCAGGAAGCAACGCATCGAGTCCCATCGCGTCGGTCGCATCCAGCAACACAAGATCGATATCCCGATGAAGCGTACGATGCTGGAAACCATCATCGAGCACGATGTAGTCGATAGGATACTGGCCTAACACCCATCGACCAAGCGCAACCCGATCAGCCCCCACAGCCACGATCGCTTGCGGACAACGTTGCGCGATAAGGAACGGTTCATCACCGGCTTCTGACGGGCCAACCAACAGGCGCGATCCATCAGAGACAAGAAGATGCGGGACTGTGCTGGTCCGCTTGTACCCTCGGCTTAATACCGCGACGCGCCGCCCTGTTGCCTGCAACCACGCCGTCAGGAGAATGACCATCGGTGTTTTGCCTGTTCCTCCGACCGTCAGATTCCCCACGCTGATCACCGGACAGGATAACCGTGCCGATGCACACCATCCCTGACGATAACACCAGAGGCCAAGCCGAATGACGAGACCGTAGACCCATGAGGCCCAACCGAGCCCCATCCGAACCGGCTGTCCGGGGTTCAACCATGTCATGTTATGGTCTGGCCATGAGAGGCCCGGCCCCTGCCCCAACCGGTCGTTTGGAGCGCGCCGGCTCAGACTTCAGGCACGACTCGATCAACTCGAGACTGCGTGCCAGCGCACCCTGATTGTCCAGCACGGCCTGCCTTGCAGACTGGCCCACCCGCTCGCGAACATCAGGCTGACTCAACCATTCTTGCAGGGCCTGTACGAGATCATCTACCCCCATCACTCGACACCCCCCTTTGGTCTCCTGAAGTAGGGCCGCAACCTCGGCGCAATGGTCCGTGTAGGGGCCAAAAATGACCGGGGTGCCCCAGACCGCTGGCTCCAACAAGTTGTGTCCGCCCACGGGAACCAACGTCCCCCCCACAAAGGCCACAACCGCCTCTCGATACGCACGAGCCAGCTCGCCTCTCGTATCCAGAATGATCACACGAGGACCCTCTTGCTTGTCGCGAATCCGACTCTTGCGCTGCACGGGAAATCCCGCCTCCCGATACATCGCCTCGACTTTCTCAGCTCGTTCGATATGGCGCGGCGCCACCATCAACACCGCTGACGGATGCATCTTGACGATTTGTCCGTAGGCCAACGCCAGGAGCTCTTCCTCACCCGCATGCGTACTGCCGGCCAGAATTAATTGTTCGTTCCCACCAAGGCCAAAACTCCGGCGCAGATCGTCCTCGGGACGCACCTCCGGAAGTGGTTGATCAAATTTGATGTTCCCGGTCACATGCGCGCGAGACGATTCCGCGCCCAACGTTACAATACGCTGTCGGTCCCGCTCTGATTGCATCAAGCAGAGTGTCAGCGTTCGAAGAACCGTTCTATAAAATGAGCGAAGGATGGGCACATCTTGACGCCCAAATGAGCGGGAAGATAACCGGCCGTTCACAAGAATCGAGGGCACACCGTGATCATGCAACGCCCACAAGAGATTGGGCCACAACTCGGTCTCGACAAACACATACAGGATCGGCTGCATGTGATGGATTACCCGTGCCACCGCCCACGAAAAATCAAGAGGTGCATACCGATGTTCCGCAATGCCTCCTAATCGTTGTTCGACCGCTTCACGACCGGTTTCAGTCACCGTGGTCACGATATAGCGAAACTCCGGATGACGTTCGTGCAAGGCCTTGACCAGCGGCGAGGCGGCAACCACTTCGCCGAGTGACACGGCATGAACCCATATGATGGGGCGAGACGATTCTCCAATATTGGGAAGAGGTAGCTTCCAGCCTATGCGCTGGAGAAAACCTGGACGACAGCGGGGCTTCGCAAGGAGGACCCCGATGATCACCGGGGCAGCGAGAAGAAGACCGATGTTATAGAGAAGCTTCCACATGATGACGAAGCTAAACGTGAGAGGTGAAAGGTGAAACGTCTTGCTTGCCTCCTGGGCCCCTCACGTTCCACGCCTTACCTTTCACGCTCCACGTCTTGTTCCGCCTGATCCGTCAACTGATTGAGGGCTGTCTCAAGCTCCACTCGAAGCGATTCAAGCATGGCCTCCTCCGCCTCGCGCGGGACCCAGAGCGGCTTTCCATAGAGGAACAGGCCTCGAGAGAATGGGTACGGGACCATGTAGCGGTCCCAGCTCGCAAAGAGTTTTTTTTTGAGCAGGCAAAGACCATGGGCACGATGGGAAGCCCGCTGGCCTTGGCCAATTGAATCACCCC